>Ga0315280_10004392_pt1 | contig 20849 bp, 22 predicted proteins | sample YL17G06_40_MG_FD_203697 | JGI IMG/M metagenome (GOLD analysis project Ga0315280, IMG submission 203697) | Sediment microbial communities from Yellowstone Lake, YNP, Wyoming, USA - YL17G06_40 | ecosystem: Environmental > Aquatic > Freshwater > Lake > Sediment | place: USA: Wyoming | collected...
TCGATTATCTTGGAATAGAACAAGACTTTTCTACAGTCTTAAATGTATACTCAAGTGAGGCTCTTGATCCTCATGTTAATAGAGAGCGGTTTAGGGAGGGATTGTGGTCTTAACCGAAGACGCATGACCACCGTTCTGGTAGGGCAGCGTCCTTGGCGAGATTTTCTTTCAGGAATACCGATTTTTGGTAGATCTAGCCAGACCCAAGTATCGCGATGAATATTGGCTATGTAGGTTATTCCTTCTGCATCCAGATCATTTCGAAGCCAAGGCAAATCGCCATAGAATGAGTCCATGCCAACCCAGCCAAATGGCACTCCGTTATCTCTGGCATGAAGGATCATCTCCTTGGCAAGCTGAGCCTTAGTTTTAAAGGTAACCTCATCCGGCACTCCTGCTTCTCTTCGGCGAGAGAGATCTTCTGCCCATTCTTTCGGCAAGTACAGCCGCTCATCGATCAGAGTTCGGTTTCTTCCATTGACATATCCGAGAAAAACACCTACCTGACAGTTATCGATTTTCCCCAATCGGCCGCAATACTGGCGAGCCACGCCTACTGAATCTGTACCCTGCTTCGGGAAGCTTGATTCGTCGATGTGAATGGAACCATTGATTTCGTCGCCAATCAACTTTGTTACGTCTTTTTGGATTTGATTCAAAATGAGATCATCTCTCCAGTGAGATCTTGAGATCATATGTTGGAGAGATTGCTTGCTTGAGCCAGGGACTATTTGGGCGTATTTGCTCATATTTCCTCGTCCTTTCTCTAAAAATATACCACGTATGTATTGAAAAACTCTATGGTCAATACATCTGGTCGAGGTACAACAAAATATTTTATATTCGATTTGCAATCTCTTTAAAACGCGGCGAACCATTCGCAATTTTGCTTCCGAGAATATAGGATTCAATTTCAGAATCTTGCCCCCTTTTTTTATATTAAAGGGGGTTTATAGTAAATATAATTAATTAGTAATAGTAACCGAATGTAAGGTAGTCAAGTTAACCAACTGTGGATTAATGCGGCGGCGTCTTGCATGCCCCACTGCTTGCAGTGGGGTGCGCCGCCGCCGTTTGACTGCGAGGCCCGGTTAAAAATTTGCGCCCAGATCAGGAGGTGAGACTAAAAAACGCAGGGCTCTTGAGTCGTTATCAGAAAGCTGTATAATGTCGAGAAGCCCAATGGAACAACCTAATAACAGAATTCCCATGATTCTTCCGGTTCGAAACCATCGATCCAAAACCCGAGATCGAACCTGAGAGAGCATGAGGAGGACTTATGGCTAGAGAGCGAATCCTGATCCTTGGCGCAGCAGGGCGCGACTTCCATGATTTCAATGTCGCTTTTCGCAACAATATCGAGCACGAGGTGGTGGGCTTCACTGCTGCCCAAATTCCGGAGATAGCATGCCGCATCTACCCGCCGAAGCTATGCGGGCGGCTCTATCCAGAAGGCATTCCCATCTGGCCGGAGAGCGAGCTGGAAAAGATCATCAAGGAATATTACGTTGATCGGTGCATCCTGGCCTACAGCGACCTCAGTTTTCAGGCCGTAATGGAGCTTGCCGGCAAGGTTCTGGCCGCAGGAGCGGACTTTGAGCTTTTAGGCATGCGAACCATGCTGAAGTCGTCAAAGCCAGTCGTGGCCGTCTGCGCCGTCCGGACGGGATCCGGAAAGAGCCAGACCACCCGCTACATCGCAGACGAGTTCAAATCCGCAGGTCTGAAGCCAGTAGTGGTCCGCCATCCCATGCCCTACGGAAACCTGGAAGCTGAAGCCGTGCAGAGGTTTGCCTCCTTTTCCGACCTCGATTCCGGCGACCTGACCATCGAGGAGCGAGAGGAGTACGAGGCGCACATCAAAAGGGGCACTGTGGTTTACGCTGGGGTAGACTACGAGGCCATCTTGAGGCAGGCGGAGAGAGCCGCGCTGATGCAGCTGGTCTTGCCTGTGCCGGTGGGAACAACGACATTCCCTTCTTTCAGCCTGACCTCTGGATAACCGTGGCCGATGCTCTCCGGCCCGGCCATGAGCTGACTTACTATCCCGGAAATGTCAACTTCAGAGCTGCGAAGATAATAGTGATCAACAAGGTCAACTCCGCTCCAGAGGAGGCAGCAATTTCCATCCAGGCCAACGCCGCCCGGCTCAATCCCCGGGCAAAGCTGATAAGGGCAGCCTCCAAGGTTCTGGCAGAAGATCCTGGATTGATACGCGGCAGAGCGGTTCTGGTGATTGAGGATGGACCCACCCTGACCCACGGCGGCATGCCTTTTGGGGCGGGGAAGCAGGCGGCTGAGATCTACGGGGCGGCAAAGATCGTGGACCCCAGGCCCTTTGCCGTGGGCTCCATAAAAGAGGCCCTGGCCAGGTACGGCCACATCAGAAACGCCCTGCCGGCCATGGGCTACTACCCGGAGCAGATAAGAGACCTGGAGGAGAGCGTGAACAACGTCACATGCGATTCAGTGATCATTGCCACTCCCGTCGACCTGCGCCGGCTGATCAATATCAGGAAGCCCTCAACCTCAGTCACCTATGAGCTGGAGGACCTGGGAGAGCCGCGGCTGAGAGATGAGATCAGAGATTTCATTTCCCATCAGAAGGCATGCGGGCGCCTGGCAGCTCGCGATGCAAAACCATCCGGCAGAGGAGGCTCTGCCCTTGGCTAGGCCGGTGGTTTTGGCCTTTGGCGGCAACGCCCTCCTGCCCGATCCCGGCAATCCGACCGCAGGAGATAGTGGAGATGCACACCATCGCCGATGCCATAAGAGAGGGAACCTGGATTGAACATTAGATATGAATGCGAAGAGGTTTAGATAGGAGAACGTTTAGATGAAGGGGCTTAGATAGAGCTGCTTCAGATAATCGGTGGATTTGCGGAACGAAAAATTTTAGTGATAGGGAAAGAAATCTTGAGAGCGTATAAGCAAAAACATCATCTTTGGAGGTGGAGTGAATGGGTGCAATTAGAAAGACGATGATAATCATAGTTGCAGCGGCATTGCTGCTGCCCATCCTGGCTTGCGGCCTGGATGGAGTCGAGTACCGGCCCGGAGAAAAGGCGGCAGAGGATCTCTTCAATAAGGGCATTGGAAAACCATGGGTAGGCGGTGATCCATTCAAATCAACATCCGGGATCCAGACAAAGTACAGCTTTACCATAAGGCCATACACCAGCTATCAGATCATAGGATATCTGAATGTGGCCAATAGCTTCAGCATATCGAGTGACGGCGGCAAGAGCCTGCAGCTCCTGCCAGGTCACGGTATCTATCCCATCTATGGATATTACAGCGGCAACAATCTGAGGGGGATTTTCATCGATCTCAGCTCCTCGGGTAGCATGGTGCAGATGTTTCCGTACCTATAGAGCGATGACAACCGACAACGATGAACCAGAATCGGAAATTTAAATTGGGCGGGGATGATCTTGAGAAGGTCGTGCCTGGGGCTGAGGTGACAAAAGGCCAGAGAGAGCTGTTGGATCATCCCTGAGACTCCAGCATGTTGCCGATTGCCGCGGCAGCCTTCCGGCTGGGCTCATCCAGAGGCACAAGGGTGATCTTTTCTGAAGAGCTCACCCCCACGCCCAGACTGGCCGCCCTGGATATCTGCTCCTGCTCGAAGATCCGCCCGCGCATCACCTCCGGCGTGCTTTCATGCAAGCGAAGCAGGGCCACGCCCACGGCGTCCAGGGCGACTCTGTCGGAACTTGCCAGGAGCAGCCCAGGCTCGATCAGCTCTCCATGATCCGGACCGCCTTTCACGAAGCCCCGCGCGGCATCCATCAAGACCAGGTCCGTCTTGTAGAATTTGTTTATTTCTGCAATCATAAGCCTCTGGAAAGGAGAGGTGTGCAGCTCCCGCATGTAATCGTAAGATGTGCCCCCGGGGCGCGAGGCCACCATCCCCACTGAGTTCTTCAGGGACATGGTGAAATGCCCCCCGAACCTGTGCGTCTTCAGGCAGCAGGTCTGGACGACCTTTTCAGCCTGACGAAAGACCCTGGCCATCTTAAATCCATGCTTCCAGTGCAGCCCTTCCGCCCGAATATCCTCCCACCCTTCCAGGCCCAGCGAATCCAGGTCGATGACCTCGAAGCCAAGCCTTTGCGATAGATCGAGGACTCCCCGGTTGCGAAGAACACTGCTGGTAATGCCCATGCCGCTGCGCTCGGCCATCACCAGGGAGCCAGAGCTATCCATCAAGAGCTCGGCCAGCATCCGCAGAGTCTCCGGGTGGGTTGAGGCAGGAAAAGGGTCATCGCTGTTGTAGTTGGCCTTGAGAGCGATAGAGCCATCGGTATGCAAATTGAACTGCTGAAAGAGCCTTTTCACTCCTTTAGCCCGATGGGAAGCTTCCGTCAAGAATACTTCAGATCGATGGGGAAGAGTGGGTTGATCAAGCGTCATAATAGTAATAGTGACTGCATAATATAAAAATCATTCTTGAGATCAAGAAAAATCGATTCAAATGTGAGGCACGAGAGCCATCATAGGCCGCCTCCTGGAACCAGCAGCACAGGGACAGTGGAACGTTTGACCACCTTCTCGGCCACGCTTCCCAGGAGGAACCTGTCCAGCCCGGTCCTGCCCACGCTGCCCATGATCAGAAGGTCCATTCCTGCTTCCCCACAGATGCGCAGCAGCTCATCGCCTGGATCTCCCTCCGCCACGATCTTTTGGCAGGAAATCCCGACCTCCAATGCCTGTTTCTCTATATCTGCGGTTGCTTCCCTACCCTCCTTTTGCATCAGCTCCATCAGTTTATCCTTGAGTCCGGGAAAGGCTGCGTAGCCAGGCAGGTGGGCCAGGCGGAAGACATCCACTACGTAAACCGCAGTAACTCTTCCTCCTGAGCGGCGTGCGATCTCGATTCCCACCTTTGCCGCCCTCTCGCTCATCTCCGATCCGTCCGTGGCGATCATTATCTCTTTTATCATAACCTCTTCTCCAAAGACAGCAAGTGAAGCCCAGTCTTCTCGTCCCATGCCCTTTGAGCCTTCAGGCCAAAGAGCTCGAAGAGCACCGCCTCCACGATGAGGTAGACCTTGGCCCTCTCCCGGATGCAGCCCGTGATGGACCGCTGACCGCGGCCTAAGGAAGAGTGTATATGCAGCTTCGGCCCTTCCGCTGATGGATAAAGAGTAGCCATGCCGAAGATCTCCCAGCCGCTCTCGAAGCTCTCGAAGTGGGGTGTGGGCGGAATCACTGGGGCCTCCGGCCCGGTCACAGCCCGGCCTTCCCGCAGAGCTCCCATGAAGAGAGCCATGCACGACTCGATCTTCAACTCCCAAACGAACTTTTGCAGAGAAGCGATCAGGTCCTCCCCGTCGTCCATGCGAAGCACGAAGACCCTGCCCAAAAATCCTTCAGAGTACTGCATGAAGACCACTTCAATCTCCGTATTTATTAGCGTTAGTACTCCCCAATGTTCTCTTTCTGAAATCTCCAATCCTCATTCTTTGCAGAATCTTCTCCAGCACGCATCGTCTCCACTTGCAGGTTACCGGCTTTCCGCATCTTCCCTCCAGGAGATAGACCTGGCCAGGCCTGGCTTTCAGATAATCCCTGATCTCGCTAAGGGTCTGTGCAGAAAGCACAATCTTCCGGTCAGGGGCGATTCGCAGAGAGCCACTCGCCATATCGACATCCGAGACGCGAAGATTGATCAGTTCCTCAACCAAGAGCCCGGTCTCGAAGAGCAGGAGAAGCATGATTCTATCCATGCCGCAGGCCAGCTCCAGCAGCCTCTTCTTCTCTGATTCGCTCTGTCCATCGATTCCGTCCACCAGGGATAATTCAACTCAAAGAATATCAAGGATTGCAGGAGATTCAAAGAAGGGGCGATTTAAGAGCGTAATTCCCGATCCGTTGTTGAGGCGGATGCTGTTTCCTATGATGCTGCTGTTGCAGCAGCTACCGAAGATGCCGTTCCGTTGTTTTGCGTCAGGATGTTTCCCTTGATGCTATTATTATCGCAGGACCATAGACAGATCCCATTTCCGCCGTTCCTGCTGCAAGTGTTGCCTTCTATGCTGTTGTTTTTTTTAGCCCAGAGGTTGATGCCGTTTCCTTGGTTTTCCCTGATGGCGTTGCCCCGAATTTTGTTGCAGCAGGAGGTCACATTTATGCCGGCCTGATCCCGGGATGAGTTGATGGCTGTGAACCCTTCGATCGAGATGCCGGCGACCGAGAGCGTAATGGTGCTTCCCCGCTTCCTCGCATCCACCACAGGGACGCCCATGCCCCGCAGAACCAGCGGCTTGGTGACATTTACATTTTCATAGTAATATCCACTGTGGACTTCGATTATGTCACCGGCATTGGCTGCATCCACTGCATCTTGAATGCTCTGGCCAGGAACAACCGGGATGACATCTGCGAATGTTGTCCCGACAAGAAATAATATTATGATCAGAATTATTAGGTGGTGGGCCCTCATCTCCCCATCTTCTGCAATTATCTTATCATCATTATCATAAGAATCTTTCCGTTCATCGCCCTATTCGCTAAGATCATTCTCCCTTCTGTTAAGAATCACGCCCAGAGATCTTTTTTGGGGAGGCGATTGAATATATTCAAACCTGCAAAAGAATTAAATACCTTTGGAGGTTGGTATTCCCGAGGTTGCAGGTTAGCGGTTCTGATGTTTCAAAGGCGAGGAATTCTCCATGAATGGTTCCAATGTTCAACCCAGCCCATGGTACTACGGCCTGGCCGTGCTGATGATAGTCGTCGGCTTTAGCATCTTCGCCTGGTCCATCTTCTCCAGCTTTTCAGATATGGGCAGGGAGCTTTCGCAAGTGGTTGTGCCGGGAAGCGCAGACCTCGATCTCAAGGAGCCAGGGGAGTACACAGTCTTTTACGAGAACCAGACTTACGTCAACGGCAAGTTCTACAGCACGGGCGAGCAAATACCTGGTCTTCAGATCCAGGTCTCTGAGAAAGCCACGGGCCGCGAATTATCCACGTATCCAACTCCTGGCGGCTTCACCTACTCCTTCGGAGGCCGCTCTGGCCGGTCCATCATGACCTTCCGGGTGGAGCGCTCAGGAATCTACCAAATCAATGCCTCTTACCCCAGTGGAAAAGGCCCCGAGGTAGTCCTGGCTATGGGGCATGGATTTGCTGAGAGCATATTCTCCTCAGTGGCGATAGCCCTGGCCGCCCTCTTCGGATCAATGGTAATGGCTGCTGTTGTCGTCTTTGTAACCTACACCAGAAGAAAGAAAGCCCTGGATCAGCAGAGAGAGGAAGAGCGCCTGATGAAGGGCGGGTTTTAATGTAAAAGGATTGAAGTTTTATTACTAGCTCCTCTTCCTCTGGCTGGCACCGATGCTCCAGGCGGCTCCCACGTAATCCCCGACTCTCCAATAGCTGTTGTCGGGCATGGTCAGAAGCAGTGGATTTATCTTGCGCACATCGATCTTGCCTTCGGTAAAGCTCTCTTCATCAGCATAGCCATTCATGATCTCACCGATGAAGAGGTCGTTCGTGGGAAGCTCGATAATATCCACGAGCCTGCACTCCAGGCTGAGCGGACAGCTCTTTATCATGGGTGCGGTCTTCAGATCCCCATAAAAGACCTCGAAGAGACCGGACTTGTCCGACTCTCTCCCTGAGGCAAGCCCGCAGTAGTCGGTCTGCTCCACCATGTTCACTCCCGGAAAGTTGACACTGAAGGTCTTGTTCTCCAGGATGCCCTTGGCCGTATAGCGGGGCTTGTTGAGGCTTACTGCCAGCAGGGGCGGAGTGGCGTTCACCCTGGTGATCCAGGCTACGGTCATGAAGTTCGGCTTCTCCTCCACCTTTGATCCCACTAACGTCACAGGCATGGGATAAATGGAGACGTTTCTCCCGATGTTCACCTTTTTCAAAAGTCTCAATCCTCCTGATTCAAGATAGGGATTCGAGCATCTGCTTCAAGGACTGCATCTCTTATTCAAACCTCTCTTCCTATGGAGAATGCCTTCCCCAGATACTTCCCCACCGCGTGATATTTGCGACCCTCCGGGGAGAACAGAACCGGCTTGATCATCTCAATATCCGGAAGACCGTCCGCTCCCAGCACCGCCTCATCGGCCTTGACATCCAGTATCTCGCCAATAAACTCCGTATGAAGTCCAATCTCTATGGAGCGAAGCAACTTGCACTCTAAGATGAGAGGGAACTCCTTGATGTAAGGGGCATCCACGAGATCGCTCCTCATCGCAGTCAGGCCGGCGGCCTGAAGCTTGTCTGTATCCCTTCCGGAGGCCATGCCGAAGTAATCGGCCTGGCGGATGTAATCCTCAGAAGGTACATTAACCGTGAAGGCTGCTCGCTCCACGATGTTGCCGTAAGTGTAGGTTGCTTTGCGCAAAGAGACGGCAACGCACGGCGGACTGGAGCAGCAGATTCCCGCCCAGGCGGCGGTCATGACATTGGGCTTTCCGGCTTTATCATAAGTTCCCACCACGAAGACGGGTGTGGGGTAGAGAAGGGTCTTTGCTCCCAGCGATCTTTTCATAACGATCCTCCTAACGAAGATACTGATGATAGTAATCGGCGGTGTTTCAATGCATCACCATCCATTGTAGTGTACCCGCTCTTCCCTGTACCTTTCTTGGAGACCAGGCTTCTGATCAGGGTACCCCAGGGGAACCAGCGCAAAGGGAGTTATGCCTTCTGGCAGGCTGAACAGCCTCCGAAAGCCCTCTACGCGGTCCTTCAGCGGATAGACACCTGCCCAGACGGCGCCAAGGCCCATGGCGTGCGCGGCCAGCAAAAGGTTCTGCACGGCTGCGGAGCAGTCCAGCACCCAGAATCCCTGATACCTCTCCAGGCTGGCGTCCCCGCATACCAGCACGGCCACCGGCGCCTGCCTGCACATGGCGGCTGTGGGGCAGATCCTGGGAACCTCGTCCAGAATCTTGCGCTCATCCACCACGATGAACTGCCAGGGCTGCTCGTTGCCGGCGGAAGGCGCAAACATGGCCGCCTCCAGCAGCTCTTTGACCATCTGTCGGGAGACCGGCTGGGGCTTGAACTTCCTGATGCTCCTGCGCGTCTTTATCGCTTCCAGTGTTTCCATCGCCGATACCTTCGATCAATATAGTGCTCCTTTCCCATAAATTTGTGACGACCTTGCGGTGCTTTAGGAGCCTCAAGGCTAAGCACAAAATAGAAAGAATGCGAGGGATGAGCAATGCAGCCATTGAACTCCTCGGGGTTCTGCTGATTGTTCTGGGGATTCTATATGCCAGCCTGAACTCGCTTCTTGGCTGGAGAAAGCAGTTGGATCGAAAGGCGATCGATTCTCAAGAAACGTTCCAGAACTATCTACTGGTCTGTGTACAGAGAAGGTTTGAACATAAAGAAAGCTTCGAGCAAAGTCTTCTGATCATATAAAAAAATTTTGAATCTCCTCAGGGCAGAGAGCTTCATCTTGTCTTCAATTCCAGGTTCTTTCACCTATTTCTCATTTCAGATGCGAGAAATCGATCATTCCTGCTTTCTGATGCCGGGCATGCATAGCAGTTTCTCCACTGGGCCATGACGGAGAAGACGAGCATCAAGAGGCTGAAGATAATTCCCAGGAAAAAGGAGCTATGGAAGGCAGAGGCCATGCTGGCGGATGCTGCATCGCCTTCCGGCAGATTTGCAGAGTATACTGCCCCGAAGGAAGCCACGCCTATCATCGATCCTAGATATCTCATCCCCATGGTCAGGCTGGAGCCGATGCCCTTTCTCTGTTCAGGACACTTGCCCATGATGAAGCTCATGTTGGGGGAGACGAACATGGTGATAGACATTCCCATCAGCCCCATGTAGACGATCACGAAGGGCAGGGGAATTGATTGGTCGATGGTGCTCAATAGGACAAAGGATAGCGCAGCAAGGATGGATGCTGCGGCGCAAATCTCCCTTGAACCGTGCCGGTCGGCGAAGCTGCCGGCAAAGGAGGCCGTGAGCATCATGACCAGCGGAGGGGCCATCAGGATCAGGCCAGCGATATCCGCCGGATAGCCCCTCAACTCCTGCAAGTAGAAGGGCAGCAGGAACATTGCTCCAGCAAATACCAACATGGACATCATGGAGGCTATATTGGCATAAAAAAAGCACTTTTTTCGGAACAGATTCAAATCCACCAGAGGCTCGGAAATCCGTCCCTCCCGGAGGAGGAAGGCACAACCACAGACCAGGAATATGAGAATGGATGCGAGGATCTGGGGCGATTGCAGTCCCAGATTGCGGCCCATGTTCATCGCCAAGGTTGCACCGGCCAGAGAGACCGTGAGCAGGAATGCTCCCCTCAGATCTACTTTTTCAGTACGCTTTGAGCCTGGACAGTCCGGAATTATTCTTGCTCCTAGAATTATGGCAAATAAGCAAACCGGAATATTGACGAAGAAGATCGATCTCCAACTCAGGAAGGTGGTCAGATAGCCACCAATGCCCGGCCCCAATGCAATTCCCGCAGCAGCGGCTATGCTCAGATAGCCCATGCTCCTTCCGCGAGTTTCCGGCGGAAGGATCGTGGAGATCATGGCCGGTCCCACGGCTATAAACATGGCACCGCCAAGGGCCTGCAGTGCCCTTGAAGCAATTAGCGTATAGATATCATTGGAGAGAGCGCAAAGCAGGGAAGCGAAAGCGAAGACTGCAAAGCCCGCCAGGAAGACCTTCTTAAAGCCCTTGATATCGGCAAGCCTCCCGAATACCACAATCGTGCTACAGAGAACCAGCAGGTAGATGAGAGCCACCCAGGAGACGAATCCGGTGTCTACTTTGAAATAGCTGGAGATGGTCGGCAGGGATATGTTGACGATGTTGGTGGCCAGGGTGCCAATGAATGCACCCAGCGCTATTTCGAAGTTCACTATCTTCTGCAGCTGCTTATCTTCCACCAGATGAAAGGCCATGCTATGATCCCTTTATGAATCAATTTTTCCATGCAGCGACCCTTTGATCCCGCAAAGAGAGGCCGCTGTAAGGCAGTGTCTCGAAATTGCTGTGATTTCCTAGTCGCCCGCTATCCGGATACCATCACTACTCGTCCATTGATAAATACTTTTACCGGTCACCCATCCCTTTCAACTCGGGAAGGCGATGTGGCGATCTCTGGCCTGCTTCCGATCTCCTCAGATCTCGAATGATGGTGGAGAGCTGGTCGATCAGCTCAACGCGCCGGATAACCTCAGCTTTGACCTCTTTGGCCGGGAAGATTCTCCGGCAGGTCTTCGTCCGACTCGGGCACGAGCAGGCCGTGCTGCCTGTTGATGTAGGCGATTAGCGTACGCACCGCGGCTGCCGTATGGCTTGCAGGGCCGCTAGGAGCGAGCAGTGCTTTTTCTTTCATCATTCATCGCCTCACAAGAACATTGGATATTTTCGATGGCGTTTGCGCGGATGCTTTGCGGGCACGAGCCGCCACGAAGATGCTGGTGCCGTCCGGGCCATTCGCGTCTCGCGCAAGCCTTCACACGCACATGGCTTTTCGGTCTTTGCAGATTGCCGAGCGTTGAGAGCGGCGGCAGGCGGAAGCCTCCGTCGATCTGCCGCACGGACAGGTGCATGAATGCATCGGATTGGGTTACGGCCTGCAGTCGCTTGAGGTTCCCGACCTTGGGAGCGGTATGGATTGCGACGGCAACGGTACGAATCACCTATTACTACTAGGTTAACAACACATATAACTGTTTTAGATAATGTGGATAACACGGTTAACTAAGAGAAGATGTTTAGATATATTAGCCATATAGATATAACTATGGTCACGACACAGGCTAACCCGGTGACATTTAATATGCCGGTTGACATCGAGATCGCTGGAGAGAAAAGAAAACCTCTAGCTGAGCCTATGTATAAAAAAATTTTATAAGATGGGCCGCGTTTACATTGATCGAAACTTGGCAGAGAAAGAGGTCCTTATTGTGGTAGTTGAGCCTGTGCTGAAAGATAAAATCGACTATATCAAGGTGGTAGAATCTCAGTTATGAGACTTGTTAATACGACACAGCAGTCTTGACTTGCCAGCGGCAGAGTATGGAAAAACTCGCATCAAAGAATTCCGCAGCCAAGCGCGACGAAGATTAAGGTTAATACTATGATAAAAATGGAGAATATAGTGTAACTCAAGATTTCGGTCTTGGATACGTCATCATCTATCATTGAATTCTGGAGAAAGCTCTACAACAATAAATATTACCGAAAGCATCATCATTAACTGACGTCAGTAATTGAATTTTTTTTATAATGTTTAAAGAAAGAATGAGAATAGAATCACAGGTAGGTTCAGGAATAATGTGATATAAATAAGATTGGCTTATATTTCTTCTTTGGATCAAGATAATTTGGTCAGTTTTTCATCTATTAAAAATCACAGAAGTATTCCCAAAATAGAAAGCATCAAGCCCACAAATTCGATTTGAAACCAGATACCTGGGAACAGATAAAATACTTCACCTGAAAGGTGGAAGTCAATGGCCAGTCCCAGAGATAGAGTGAAGGAGCTGGCTCCCTGGTCTGGGCCGGGTCTTCCGGCCATCCCGCTCGACCGACGTGCAGGCAGGCGATGGAGCTATTCAGGTAGCTTTCTGGTGGGCATCACCCTAAAGGTAGGCCCCCTCACGAGAACGCCCCCAGTATAGTCTGTCTCCTCTGAGTTCTCGGATGCGCCTTGGAAACCATCCTTGTCGTAGCCCTCGGCCCGTCGTCAAAGCAAAACACTCCATCGACATTCTTCAGGTCCTCAAGCAACGGATCGGCTTCCGGATAGTAGAGCAACATCGCAGTCTCCTTTGCGGCATCACCTATGGCGCGGGAGACATACTCGGCCATGTCGGCGGCCCCGTCATAGAGCGGCATTGAAGGACCTTGATCCAAGATTGAAAGTCGGTAGAGCTCGAAGTCCATGATCAAAGTTAGTGTGCCTCGATGATATTAGCTCAAAGAGCGTGCGGGGCGAAATTGAATGCTGGCTGAGATCCACTCCTAAGCTACTTTGGTCGAGTGCGGGGGAAAAGATTTTATGCATGCGAATAATTATTAAGGAAGAATGGTCGAAGATAAAAAACTAATGAATAACAATCATTGATGAAAATATGTCATAGTGAGTTGCTTATGAATTATGGGATAGTTCTTAGCATCATACGTCTGGCTGTATTATTAATTGAGTCCACTTGGGGGCAGACTGATAAAGCAATCCAGCCGAAATCCCAATTGTTACGGAGCTTGCCGACGCTGCCGGCAAAAAGTTGCTTGAAGATGAGCTGCCCACTACAATCCAAGATGATATCATCGTATTGGTGATCAATAATGGTACCCTCCCAAAATGCAGAGCTGATATTGCCCGCTGACAAAACTTTTCTTCCGCTGGCTCGCGCCTTTGTACGGGAACTCTCCTCTCTGGCCGGCCTCCCCTCCCAGGAGGGGAAGAATCTGGAGCTAGCCGTAGAGGAGGCTTGCGCCGAGACCCTTGATCAGAGCTCTGATTCCGGCGAGACGGGAACCTTCACGCTGAAGGGTGAGCTTGGTCGCAGCGCTCTAATTCTGGCCGTCCTTGACCAGGGTTTACCCTTCGACCCCTGCTCTGCGCCCAAATACTGCCCTCCGCGGGACGGAGACGTGAACCGGGTCAGCACCTCCGGCCTGGGACTGTACCTGATACGCCACGTCGCCGATCATGTGGAGTGGATCAATCATGGGCGGGGGGGAAAGGAGATGAGGCTGACCAAGTATCTGCCCCAAGCCGACATCACCGAGCACTTGGCGAAGGAGGATCTGACTCTTTTCCGCGAGGACGAGCCCCCCGCTCCTCAACAAAGCTACACCATCCGGCCGCTCTTGGCAAAGGAGGCCATCATGGTCTCTCAGTGCATATACCGTGCCTATGGATATTCTTATCCTGACGACTACATGTACTACCCGGAGCGTATCGTTCATATGAATGAAACGGGAGAGCTGACCTCGGTAGTAGCTCTGGATGAGGCGAGAAGGATAGTGGGCCACTGCGCTTTAGTCCGCCACGACCAGGGATCGGTCGCCGAGCTGGATCACGCCGTGGTTGCCCCGGCCAACCGCAAAGGAGGTCTATTGCAGCGCATGACTGCCCTCCTCGAGGAAGAGTCCTGCTTCAAGAGCCTGCATGGCATCTATGTCCAGGCGGTCACCAGCCACACCTTCAGCCAGCGCGTGATCGAAAACCTAGGCTACAGAGAATGTGCCCTCTTCCTGGGGCTATTACCCCGCTCTATCCGTTTCAAGAAGATTAGAAGCGCTCCCCTATCCCAGCGGGAGAGCTGCGCAGTCTATTACAAGACGATAGGGCCCCTCTTGGGATCCAAGGTCTATGCGCCGGATCGGCACCGCGAGATCTTGCGGCAGATCTACCAGCATCTGGGGATGCTCGCGGAGTTCCTGGAGCGTGGTGAGCCCGAAGGGCAGGGGGCGCTCAGGGTCTCTCACCATTCGTCTTTAGGCTTTGGTGAAATAAAGCTCCTCCGGGTGGGACAAGAGAGCAGGACTGAGCTCAAAAGAGGGCTATTAGACCTCCTGGAGATCGCCGGAGCAGAGGCAGTCTATCTGGACCTCCCACTTGCCCAGGCCGGAACCCCGGACCTATGCACAGCGGCCGAGGCCGAAGGTTTCTTATTCAGCGGCCTGGGCCCCCGCTTCGCCCCTGACGGGGATGTCCTTACCCTCCAGTATTTGAAAGAGGATCTGGATACCTCGCAGGTTCAAATGGCCTCTCCCTTCGGGCAGAAGTTGCTGGGCTACATTGCTCAAGAAAGGGTCCAATTATGAAAATATCAAGATTTATTTTATAACGTAATACCCCGCTTGCTTGCTGCGGGGTGCGCGTTTGACTTTAGCTAAAAATTATTTTGAGATTTCTTCACAATGGTCGGACATCGAGCGGCCAACTTTCTACTCCGTAGGGCGAACATTGCTCAAAATATCACCAATTTTGCGGCTTTAGATATGGGAACGACCAATTGCAAGGGCCAATGGTTTTATTATCAAAGAGGATGAGTGCAGAACTTGCCCAGTCTGGAGATGAAATGGCAAAATGCGCATAGCTGAGATCTTTTACTCCATCCAGGGCGAGGGCCCGGCCATGGGAAGGCCAGCCACCTTCGTTCGGCTTGCGGGCTGCAACCTGAGTTGTGAGGGATGCGACACATACCTGAAGCAATGGCAGGAGCTGTCCTTGCCTTCTGTGCTGGAGAGGATTGAAGGGAAAAGGGTGGTCGTAACCGGAGGCGAGCCGACGCTGCAGATCTCTGAGCTGTCGGAGTTGATCGCTTTATTCCATGAGGCCGGAAAGGAGGTTCACATCGAGACCAACGGCACCAATCCCATTCCCGAGGCGGTCCTGAGAAAGATCCATTATGCAGTGGTCAGCCCCAAGAGGGGATCGGATTTCCACCTGGCCTACTGGTCCGGGAAAGAGAACGTCCACTTCAAATTCGTGATCGGCAGATCTTCCTGGTGCTGGACTTCCAGGCTGTTGGAGGAGCAGGTTCCAAGCCTACCCAAGGAGAGGGTCTGGATAATGGCTTTTGGAGCCGATCCAGAGATGCGCGAAGCCAGGGAAGCCTGGGATCTTGCTTTGCGTTTGGGCGTCAACTATTCAGACCGGCTGCATATCCGGCTGAGGAGAAGATGATCCGTCGCACAAAATGAATTTCTGCGAACCCTTCTTGCCTTCTTCCTTCGGGCCAGGTCTTCAGGAAAGCACTTTCAGGCCGCTCTCCAGACATGCCCTGGCATCTTGAAGGATGTAAGCCCTGTGCTCCGGACTCTGCCCAAGCCTGGCCATTCTCAGCAGCCCCAGGCTCATGAAGAACGGCAGGGCTCGGGTTATCCCGTAGAACTCTGATTCGCTGCGGCTATAATGCCAGAGAAGATGGCCGATGTAGGGCTCTGCCATCCTCCCGTCCCTGCGGTGAACGGCAAAATAGTGCTTGAGCTCGGCAGCAACAATGCCCAGATCCTGCACGAAGTTGGCATGCTCCCTGGAGCTCTCGAAGTCCAGCAAATAGACTTTGCTGTGGGTGAACAGGTAGTTCATGGGATTGGCGTCACCATGCACCCTGCAGCCGAAGGGCTGGTTGATCCATGGGCTGTACCACCAATCTCCCAGAAGGCGATCATATTCTTGCCTGGTGGCGGGATCCAGCCTCAGCTGGTCCAGGACCTTGTGAAACCTTGCGAAATCCTTCTCCTTTCTATAATCTGATCTCGTCTGATCGTGGAGCTTCCTTTGGGCATTGGCTATGGCCGTGAGTCTGTCGTACAGCCCATTATCCTCTTTCATGCATTTGTAAAGGGATCTTCCGTTCACATGTTCCGTCAGCAGGGCGCAATGAAAGTCCTTCTTGACGGCCAACGGTCTGGGGATATTGATGATCGGCTCGATCCTCTTGAGAATGTCGAATTCCTTCTCCATGGACCTAACAGAATTGTAATTCCTCTTCCAACCTGTGGGTTCGGCATAGAACTTGGCCACCACGCTGAACTCCTCATGAGGGAACTCGTATCGACAGACGGTATGAGATGAGGGTATGATCTTATAGACATGGACCTTACAGTTCCGATCCGCTATCCTCTCTCCCAAGACCTCCACGAGCCAGTCCCGGAAGGCATTTCCAGGGCCTAAAGTGTCCACTCTCTTCTCTTTTGCCATGGCTGCAACCTGCACGACTTCCAGCTTTCCAAGAATGGAAATTCCCGGAAGGCTAAGTTATAGCTTTCGCAATGTAAGAGATGGTCTATCAGATTTTAACTTCGCTTGAGAATTACAAGGGTGACATCCGCCTGCGCAGGTTGGTCCTTGGAGAATTCCGTCAGCTCTTTCTCCACCTCTTTTTGAATCTGTGCAGCTGACTGGGTCCGGTGGCCGATGATCAGATTTATAAGCCGTTCTATTCCAAACTGCTTTTTATAACTGTTTTCTATCTCGATCACGCCATTCGAATACATGACCATTACGTCGCCGGGCTGAATAGGTATGCGCTCCTTTGGCAGTTCGATCTTGTCCAGCATGCCCAAGGCTATTCCGCCTCCCCCCAGAGTATCAACCATCCCGCCAGAATCCACGATGAAAGGCGGATTGAAGCCTGCGTTCACATATTCCAAGGTTTGGTTCACAGGATCAAGGAGCGCATAGAAACAGGCCAGATTCATCCCTTGAGCATGCTGATTTATCTGGGAGTTCAGCTCGAAGATGGCTCTCGATGGATCTGATTTATCGGGCATGGCCTGAATGAGCGTTCGCGACATTATAGCGAGCAAGGCTGCCTGGATGCCATCTCCGCCAACACCAGCCATAACCAGGGCGATTCTGCCGTCTGCTTCCACTATGTCATACAGGTCAAAGCCATTCTTCTCAGAGGGCAGATAGAGCGCGAGGATTTCATATCCTTCTTTTTCCGGTATGGCTATAGGCACCAGCTTGCGCTTGATGCTCCTCAAGAAGGCGCTCTCCTTCCCAGAGCCGCCGCGCAGAACAGCCTCTTTTTCCAGCCTAACAGCGTAATTCTTGAGGCTCTGGGCCATATTATTGAAGGCCGTTCCCAGAGGGGCCAGTTCTCCTGTGGATTTGACCTCTACCTCAAACTCCCCGCGAGAGATCTTCTCCAGCGCACTCGTCAAAGAGCCCATCTCCCTGCCAATCCTGCGGCTCAACAAATACCCTGAAGCCAGAACGATAGAGGCAGTCAACACGAGGATGAGCAAGGCATATTCTTGTGTCCTCCTGTAGGCGTCGTTCAATCCTTGAGTTGCACTCTTTGCGACATTTTTGATTCCGGAGTCGATGAATCTCGCTGGCAGGCTCATCTCTTCAGCCGGATAGGCTATGCCCAGGCTCCAGCCCAAGGTGGTTATAGGCGAAAAAGCCACATAGCCATCCGCATCTGCAAGGCCGATTACAATGGATCCGGAGTCGCCCTTGAGCATACCTTTTGCCAGCCGTCTCACATCGGAGCTGCCTGCTTCGGAAAGGTTATCTGACTCAAAGAGACTCTTCAGGGCATCTCCAGGCTTGGCTCCGGGCCGGGATACTACTCTGCCCGTTCCATCTATGAGGAAGGGATATCCCCTGCCCTTCATGGAGGACAGGTCTTTATAAATCGATTCCAGAGAGACATCCATTCCCGCTATGCCTGTGAACTCACTGCCTCGATAGATCGGAGTGGTGATGGTAATAGCTGGCTGGCTATTGCCATTCACATAGGGCCCGGTCCATATGGTCTTCTTCTGGCCCTTTGCCGCCGCATAATAGGGCATATCCTTGTAACCGAAAGGAGCTGTATTGCGAACGGTTTCGTTGCCGTAGGGCCAGGTCAACAGCACTCCATCTTCGGTGCCAATATAGGAGAGCGATAACGACGGCTCTGCCTGCAGGAGGTTTTGCATTATCCTTGCCGGTTCGCATAGAGATCTTATGGTAGTCGATCTCTTCTCGGAAGTGGTCTGGTTTAAGCCCAGGGGTGCAACCCATATTCCAGGAGGCGAGGTACAGCTCTCATTATCGAGGTTCATTCCTGCATAGCCGGCAACTAGCTTATTCTCCGAAGCGATACGCTTGAAGAACTCGTCGTACTGGCGGGCCTTGGCAATGGCAAGCTGCATCTGGTCGGCATCGTTAGGTGCAACTGTAAGCGCGGAGCGGTTCAAGGAGGTGCTGAGGCTTGAGATATTGTTTTGGACATCCAGAGATGCCTGGTTCATCTCCATCAGAGATATGATCCCCACGGAAATCATCGGAACCAGAGCGAAGGCTACCAGAATTCCTAAGAGCTTCAGCCTTAATCCATCGATGCCAGCCATTCTTGCCATCTTAGCTATTCAGGGAGGATTTTGCTCCTAGCCTCTGACGTGACACTTCCCTGATCAGCCATCTCCAGAGGTAGCGATGAATTGATCTGGTAGTATAAACTCTTTTCAGCCCCCGGGGTTATTCGGGGACCCATCATTCCGGAAACTATTTATTTAGATCACCGAAATAAATATTGTGAACGGGTCCTATGAGTTCCTTGCACCTCTGACCAGATTGATTAAAGAATATCAGCGGTTTGAGATGGTGGTCTCGGCCCTCAACGCCGTTATAATATCCATCGCCCTTTATGCCTTGGCTCAGATCCTCGGCCTTCCCGCTTTTATGAGCTTCTACTGGCAGGACTTCTTGCCCCTCGCAGCCTCGCCTGCTATTATTTCTGTTATTCTTGGCGTCGCGGGTGCCATGCTTATCAAGAGACGGAAAAAATCAGATCTCTTCCCGCTTCTGGGACCACAGCTATCCGAGAAGACCAGGACGGCTTACGATAATCGCGAAGTCGATTCCCTGCCTATGCAGAGTCTGGCCAGGGAGCTCGAGGCAAGCCTCTCTCGGATCAAGCCCTCGGAGATTCTCAACCGGCGTCAGATAAGTACTAGGGCGATTATGGCGGTCATCTTGTCAGGCATCACCATCTTCATCGCCCAGAGCCAGATCAGTGCAGATATAACCCCTGCCGATCTTCAGTCTCTCTCAGACCTGAGGGATAAAGCCATTGGCGTCTTCCAGAATGAAACGCCTTCGCAGGGCTCCAAGACCAACCTCACCGGGAACCTCTACGGCAAACCTTCCCTGGCGGTCCTGAACGAGGCCAAGCTGGAGCTTATGCTTTATCCAGGGATAGGAGCTGGCTCCCGGGCGAGAAGCACCAAGCCAGTGGAGCGCGCCTTCCAGCCGTCCCCTGCGGGAGAGACGGCTGCGGTTCCGTCCGAGCTTTACATCGAGAGTCTTCCCCCTGAGAACAAGGAGATAATTAGGAAATACTTCGAGACGCTGGCAAAGGCGGAAAAATAGGCACCTACCTGTATTTCTCTCTAAGGGCTTAAATGCGGTCGATCCCAAAGGTTTTTTTAGCTTGAAGTCTAAATTAGTAACTTAAATTAGTGAATTTCAGACAGGGGGATACATGAAGATAATAATATATATAGTTTTTTTGGCTCTGCTTATTGCAAATGCGCAAGCTGTTGAGAATAAAATACCTGCGGGGCCTTGGACAGTAGAGTTCAACTCCTCGCAAAGCCTCAAAACTCAAATCCAATACGGTGAACCCGACGACTCTGGAATCTCCTACTGGATCATTCAACTCATTGACGAGGTAGGTCACGAGGTTGCCTCATTTACGTTATTTAGTTCACCGATCCTCAAGGAAGCAACGAATGTGTTCCTTGACGGCCAGCTTGATGTAGGCATAAAGATGCTCCAAGTCGATTCTCCAACAAAGACTTCTATAACCATAGACGGGACTCAGGGGCGTATGGCCGAGGGCTACTCATCCCGATACAGCAGGAAATGGCGTGAAATAGCCTATCCGTACAGACCTTTCTTTGATTCATTTACCAACACAACCATGATGAAGGGGTGGATAAATTTCGAGAGCCTACAAGATCCCACAGAATTCGAAGAGGTCGTCAACTCCTTGCATATAATTAAAGCAGAATGAACGATTATTTTCTTGCAATATGCTGGGGTTCCACGAACTCCATCATCTTTTCCGTTTCATTCTCCAGCATAACTATGGTAATCAGGCCCCCTTGTTGATTTTTGCCTGTCGGCCAACAAGGAATGAAGTATGCTCAAGCTATTTGGAGAAAAAGCATTATGTTGACCAAAGAGTCTACTTCGCAGCCGAGCGAGCAAGCCGTGCCCTGATTGACTCCTAGAGAGCCTCATCCCTTAGTAGTTGTAACAAAATAGTTTAGGCAACTTTTTATATCGGGAGTACGCTATTAAGTTATATGGATGAATTAAGTGAAATAAAAAGTAGATATGATTTTGTCAAACCATTTTTTAATGAGAA
>Ga0315280_10004393_pt1 | contig 20847 bp, 15 predicted proteins | sample YL17G06_40_MG_FD_203697 | JGI IMG/M metagenome (GOLD analysis project Ga0315280, IMG submission 203697) | Sediment microbial communities from Yellowstone Lake, YNP, Wyoming, USA - YL17G06_40 | ecosystem: Environmental > Aquatic > Freshwater > Lake > Sediment | place: USA: Wyoming | collected...
GCCCTGCGGAGACATGCGGATCTACCTGGAAGTGGAAATCCGCCGAGTATACTGCCGAAGGTGCCAGAAGGTGAAGCAGGAAAAGCTGGACTGGTTGGCCGATTATCCCTTCTACAGCAAGCGGTTTGCTTTTTATGTAGGCCACCGTTGTCGGGATTCGAGTATCTGGGATGTAGCCCAGGAGTTGCATCTGGACTGGAAGACCGTCAAGGCCTTGGAGAAGCAGTATATGCAGGAGCAGTTGCGCCGGATCGGAAGGCCAGGGCCGAAGGCGGTGGGCGTCGACGAGGTTTCTCTGCGCAAGGGGCATACGTATCGGATCGTGGTCAGTGATCTGGGGCGGATGCGGCCGATCTGGTTCGGAGGGGAAGACCGTTCGGAAAAGAGTATGGATCTTTTCTTTGAGTGGTTGGGGGAGAAGAAGAGTCAAGGGATCCGTTTGGCGGTTATGGATATGTGGAAGGCGTTCCATAACTCGACGCGGAAGCATGCTCCCCAGGCGGCGATCCTGTTTGACAAGTTTCATGTCATGCGTCATTTGAACGAGGCCTTAGACAAAGCCCGCAAGAGTGAGTTTGCCCGGGTTTCGGAAAAGGATCGGCGGTTCATCAAGGGGCAGAAGTACACGTTGCTCTCTCGGAAAGAGAATCTGACCACCGAGGGGCGCTCAGCTTTAAAGGCTCTATTGAAAGCCAACAAGCGGCTGAACATCGCTTATCTTCTCAAGGAGTCCTTTAGCCAGCTTTGGGAGTATAAGAAAGAGGGCTGGGCTCGAAAGTTTTTCGATAACTGGCAATCCTCCCTGAAGTGGCAGCGGTTGAAGCCGTATGAAGCTTTTGCCGAGATGATCGAGAGCCACTGGGAGGGCATTGCCGCTTTCATCCAATCGGAAGACAAAGTCTCTCTGGGTTTTGTAGAGGGTTTAAATAACAAGATCCGAGTCATCCAGCGTCGGGCGTATGGCTTACGAGACGAAGAATATCTTCGTCTTAAAGTTCTAACCTGCATGTTACCAGCGATATAAAGATTGACTCATCGCAAATTTCATTGGTAAGGAGTTATCCATAGCCCTGGAGCGACGCCCTAAAGGAGCAGGTGAGCGATGGGGCTGTGGATAACTCCCGGGTTTCAAAATTGGCTAAGGTTCGAATCGTACGTTGAAAAGGCAAAGGGGGGAGTTATCCACAGGGAGCTACGATCGCTACCAGATTTTGCCCCGTCAAGACGGGGCCGCCGACATCTTTGGGGTGTCGGCTAAAATCTCTCCGCTCTCTACCTCCCTATGGATAACTCCCAAAAATTCAATCACCTACTGCCCAAACACATTCAACTATCTAAAAATTACCCACTCGATTGGGAGAAGACCCTGATTATCCATCAAGGCATAGACATGCAGCAAAAAACCATACCTCTCTTTTGTCCGACTCAGTATTTGCAGAAACTTCTCCCTGTCCTGGTCATCATGAAATATCTTCTCCCTGAGGTTTCCCCTCGACGTGATATGGTAAAAAGCATTTTCAAATTGAATCCTTAATTGCCTGGCCATACCCTCATTATATTCAACTCGTAATCGTTGTCAATCGAATTTTGAAGGTTTGACCCCAAAATATTTTCTAAATAAAAAGGCAGGGTCATGAATAACCCTGCCTTTGTTGCTCTATCGTTTGCTTTTTCCTAATAATGACAGGCCTGCTGGCTCTCCCAAAATCTACTCAACACTTCTTCCCCGGCCAGCAAACGGAGCTGCGGAACTTTTTCTTATTCGTCGATCATAACTCGATCGCCGAGAGGTGGTAGAGGGTCCGTGAAAAAGCAGATGAGCCAAAACTCTTCACCATCCGCAGCGCGGGAACCATGGGCGACGCCGCGCGGGCAGGTGTGGAATTGGCCAGCCTTAGCCGGAACCCATTTACCATTGATATAATATTCCCCCCGGCCTTTATATATATAAACAAGCTCATCGAGCTGCGAGTGGATATGCCTGCCCAGGACAGTCCCCTTACCCCGGATAAAAACCACTTGGGCGCGGGGTGATAGAAAAACTGTTTCGACCCTGGCGTTGCCTTTTTCTATGGGATGGTCTTGAAACCACTTCTCAACATCAAATAGCAAGGCTTCCGGAGGTTTTGCGTCAAGAAGGTGCTTGGCTATAGGTTGGGCCAATGCTTTCCCCGTGGAAAGGAAAAAGAATGCAATTAAAATTGATCCAATAATTAAAATAGTTCTCATTTGCATGACCTCCTTTCTGGTTTTTTGGAATTACTGCATCAAAATTAAATGAGAGACAAAATCGAAAAAGGCTCCAGGGGAATATAAGATTCTCCCTGGAGCCACGATATTGGCACCTTTTGAAACACTCGCTTCATAATTCCCTCCGGAAGGTTAGAGGTTAGGTTGTAAGAACAACGACTAATAAATACTCTTAAGGGCATTGATTGTCAAGAGGAAAAATCCCCCCGTAAGCTATCCCCTATATGATAATTTTCGTTTGAAATGTGGGATTGGCGAACAGAATTTGAAAATCACGCTTTCAGGAAGTAACATTCACCATAGATCCTTTTAACTCCTTAAAACCATTAACCAAAATGGCCTATTTGCTCTCCAAAAACCTCTCCCTTTTTCATGGTAATCGTCATCCAAAAATCACTTTCTCCCTGTGGAACATCAATCTATCTCATACCTTGGCTGGAGGCTTTGAGCCGGAGCCATGAAGACTTCAATGGGAAATGGGTACCCGTCGCAAAGGCATTCTCACAATACCATTGAAGAAAACAAGAAGAGCAGAGATCAATCCTTTGGAATTCTTCCAACTCGTTAAAATTAATAGCTTTTATTTTTTTCTGGCTGTTACACCTACTACGGTTGAGTCAAGGGATGCTTCGGGCATTGAAGATTATTGGTAGAAGTCATGCATCCTGATTCAATATATGAAAATTATATTGAAACATTTTCGATCCCCTGAAAACAGAGGAGATATAGCAGTAATCGCAACTTTTAGCCACAACGCTGGAGCTACACTAGATTGGCAAAAAAAGGCAGTGACATAACAACCCTGCCTTTCAGTCTCAGACTTTTGTTGTCTATTTCGTCACCAATTCCTCTTAGCTCTTACGAGATCATCAAGATTAATCTCACATAAAACATGTCAATTCACCGGAGAAATTTGTATCGCCGTAGCGGATTGCATAAGGTGAAAAAATGGGAATCTTATCTAAGAGGAAGAGTCGATAAAGGTCGGTCTTAAAAAGCTGATCACTTGTTTGTAAGCAGGGAATCAGATACTGTCCGAATGGAATCGTGGCAATCATCTCGGATCAAGCGCTTTATCTGGCGCCCCTGTACCCATTTTGCTATAGTTGTTTATTTAGAATTTCTCCATAAGACCGCGATAACTATGAATCCTGACGCCACCCAACACTGGGTCCCTTTTTGCTGCCTCCTGGATCTGATTCACGGTTTTCCAAAATTCGTCAGCCGGCACACCCCAGAAACTGATGTGCGGATTTTGCTTCAGTTGAATCGTCTCCAGAGACGGATAGACGAGCTTTTCAATTCGCTCTGCGTACTTCCGTTCCCCCTCCACACTAGCCAAGACCTTCCGCGCGTCCCGCCAATATGACATAATGACGATGAAATCCGTCAAGTCTTGCACATGCTCACTGAAGCGCTGGCTCCTACCCTCGAACTCCGTGACGAATTCATCCTCGTCCCACCAAAACGGAATATCCACACCAAGTAACAAATGGGGCGTTTCTTGGTCGAAAACCACTCTCGCCTTGTGCAGGAACGCGAGGTAACCATGCATGACGGATCTGCGTGTTTCTCCCCCTGCCTTCCATTCCTTTGTAGCATAGGGTTCAACATCGTACTTTATTCCTTTGAGCAGAGCTTCTTTGGGCATCGTTTGGCTGAAGGCAATGAGGGCGCGCAACTCTTCGAGCGTCTGTCCATGTTTCTGGGAGAAGAACATCCTGGGATCGCCGCGAAGGATTGACGTTGTAATATTTTTTTGGCCAGCCAGAACGAGGAGATCCTTGAGAGCTCCCGGGTTTTGCAGGGTTGGATTTTGGCCGTCCCACGACATTTCTACGTGGACATCCAGATGGCTGATGTGGTGCTGCAAACAAAATTGAACGAGCTTTTCCCTCGACTCCTGAGTCGAGAATGCCGATTTTGACCACACCCACATGCCCAGACCGTCTGTGCCCTGGGCATTCAGAGTCACCGGCACGGCGAGTATCATTGCCACCAAGAAGACAGGAAAAATACGCATACAGGGCCCCCTTTTTTTCGGCCGTATTTCCTCCGCGCCATAGGACAATTTTTCAGAATAATACCGAAAATTCTCCGGGCCGTCAACACCAACCCGCGAATTTAATAAATTTGTTATAAATATTATTGGGTTAACCTAAATGCATGCAAAAAAACTATTATTTTCTTGACATCAATAAAACCTTCCCTATAATTAGGATAGGAATATTTTTCAAAATCTGTGTTTGTTTTCTTCCCCGGAAGAAAGGATTATTCGTGAAGTTGTATCGTCGTTTTTGTTTATTTCTTCTGCTGCTATCCTTCCTCATTCCCTTGAATGTAGCCTGCCTTTATTATGACTACTATTCGGATATCGAGCTTCAAGTCCGAAAGCATTTCTCCAATGAAGATGAAGAAAGCCTTCTGACTCTGTTCAAAAAAAACCCCCGGGTCATTTATTCCCCGGTGCTTTCCGTACAAAACCATCTGCTTTTTCTTCTTGAAGTTTCCTTCCTTCATCCTTGCGGGGCCATTCTCACGCACCCAAAGAATCTTGTCCTTCGCTGTTGAAACCATTCCGTTCTCTGTTCGTTTCCCGATATTCCGAATCTCGTTTCTGAAATTTTGACGTTTTTCGAATGAGGGCGTGACCTATCCTCTTGGACATTTTCCCAAGAGCGGTAAGGTCGAAGCTTCTCTCGGTCTGTTTTCTACACGGGAAACTCGCGCGTTTTTAGCATTCGGAAGGTATCTTTTTCATCATGCCAAGTCTTTTTGCATCCGGTTTGCCTTGCGAGAAGGATCGGTTTTGCCGGATTCTCCTAAGGAATCCAGGAGGAATATTTCCATGTTCACGAAGAAAGTCTCTGCAACTTTGAAATCGGCATATCCAGAAATTTGGCAGGGGCAGGTTCCCAAGCCTTGGGAAAAATGGGCCAAAGGAGCAATCATTTCTGCAGCTACTCTCTTGCTGATCGCCGCCGTTTGGACTGGGGTCATTCCAAAAATCTTCCGGATTGTTCCCAATGTACCCCTGGGCAACCTCTGGTTTTGGTCGCTGGCCGTTTACGGAATGCTTCATTATGCGGCGATGGTATGGAGAATTTGTCTTTGGCTGAGTTACCGCCCGATGCCACCGATCGACGAAGCCGAGTTACCGACGGTCTCGGTCATTATACCGGCCTATAAAGAGGGCGCTCTTGTGCGCAAGGCGATCGATTCGGTAACCCACAGTCATTATCCTCATCATAAACTTCAAGTTATTGCGGTGGATGACGGGAGCACGGACGACACCTGGGAACACATCTGTACGGCAGCCTCGGAGGCCCCCCTTAAAGTAACCACGATCCGTCAACAAATAAATCTGGGGAAGCGCCACGCACTTAATGCAGGCTTCCAAAAAGCTACCGGCGAAGTTTGGGTCACGGTTGATTCCGATAGTATTGTGGAGCCCGATGCTCTGCGAAATGGAGTGGGACCGCTTGTCCGAGATAAGCGAATCGGTCTGGTTGCCGGCAATGTAAGGGTCCTGAACAGAAACGACAGCATATTCACCCGCTTCTTGAAAGTCTCCTTCACCCTTTCTTTTGCCTTCTCCCGCGCCTATCAGAGTCAGATCCGAGGATTATTGACGACCCCCGGCGCTCTTTCCATATATCGCTCCTCGGCCGTTAAACCCGTCCTGGAGAAATGGATGCGCCAGGCTTTCTTGGGGGTTCCCTGTCTCACGGGAGAGGATCGATCGATGACCAATCTCATTTGCGGCCAGGGGTATCATTCCTTTTTTCAATCCACCTCCGTGGTCTGGTCCAAGATGCCTTCAACGTACAGGGGAATGGTCAAAATGTTCCTGCGGTGGGCGAGAAGCAATATCCGGGAAACTCTGGTTCTCCTCTGCTATCTTTTCAAGCCCTTCCGGACCGATTATCTCTGGGGATTTCGAATCAACTCGGTTCTCATCGCCTCCACCCTGGTCATACCCTATTTCTTGATCGCCCACAGCTACTACCTGCTTTTGAACAACCCCTTTTGGCTCTTCCGGTACCTGATCATGATTGCCATTATGAGCGTTCCGATGGCGCTCATCTATTTCCGCAACGAACGGGATTCAGATCTTGCCTGGGTTGTGGCCTACGAGTTTTTCTGGATTTTTGCCTGTCAATGGATTATGGTCTACGCTTTTTTGACATGTCGCCGTCAGGGAGCTTGGATTACCCGAGGCGAAACCAAGAAAGTTTCTCCGGCAAAACGCCCGGTTTTTGCCTTGAAGCCCAAGACGTCTACTTTCTTCCCTTTGATATAAGAGGACTGCGGGAATTGGACGGCGGCCCAAGAGTACCGAGATAAGAGGTCAATTGGAATGCTCAGTTTTTTCATGAGGTTCTGTGCTCCTTCCTACAGAAGGTGAAATGTGTTTTCCCTCGTGGTTCCAAACTTTAATGAACGACCCAATATCGGTCCTTTGATCGGTCGGATAGAAGCGGTTCTAAAGCAGGAACCCTTCGAATTCGAAATCATCCTTGTTGATGATAACAGCCCCGACGAAACTTGGAGGCTGGCTCAGGAAATCGCCAAAGAGAATTCTCGTCTCCATGTTATAAGGCGAGAAGGTGCCCGTGGACTTGCGACTGTGGTCGTGGACGGGTGGAAAGCGGCAAAGGGAAAAATTCTGGGAGTCATGGATGCGGATTTGCAGCATCCGCCCGAAATTCTCCCCGACCTGCTCGGGCCCATTTTAAAGAGGAGGGCCGATATCGTGATCGGAAGCAGGCACACCTCCGGCGGCGGCGTGGGCGAGTGGAATCTCCCGCGAAGGTTTGTCTCTTGGGGCGCGGCGACCATCGCTTTCTTGCTTTTGCCCCAAATCCTCCGGGTCGTTAAGGATCCCATGTCAGGCTTTTTTTTGATGAAGCGCTCCGTTATTGATTCGGCCCTCCTCAAGCCCACAGGCTACAAGATTCTTTTAGAGATCCTGGCCAAGGGCAATTACTCAAGAATCGTTGAAGTTCCGTATGTTTTCGAAGAAAGAAAGAATGGGAGAAGCAAGCTGGGTCCGAAGCAGTACCTGGAATTTCTCATGCACGTGGGGATGCTGGCGACGAAGGCCCGAGTTCATTCCCATCCATAGCAAGGAGCATCGGAGATCCCGCAGCCCTTTGGAAACTATGCATTGGTTCATGGTGCGATATCATATTCCTCCATATCTTCATGCCCACGGAAAATATCCGCGAATCCCGCCCTGGCAGAAGAACTGGTGGATCTCCATAAAAATTCTTTATACGCGATTCGATTTGTTGATTCAGCAAATGACTCGGTAACCCATGATTATGCCAAAGGGATCCATATCCCCCATCCGAAGTTTCTTTTCCGAAGAAAAATCCGGCAATAAGGCGAGAGCCGCATCCATGGTCCTTCTGATATTTGGCTCGGGCATCGTATTTTTCCTCTTTATCACCATTCTGTTTGCCTCCACAGGGTTCTTTTTCGGTTTTTCGATTACTCCCTACCATTTGTACATCAGTTTCTTTTCTCATCTCGCTTTTATCATTGCATGCTGTTTCATGTTTCCATTCCGGCATAAACTAATGGTTTTTCTGCTCCTTTTTGGTTTATTGGCAACTTCTTTCTATCTCTCCTTTGCGGTCAGCAAAAGCTTCTTTGATCTTTCCTACGACGGCCAAGCCTACCACCAGGAAGCTCTCATCCAACTGGTCAGGGGTTGGAATCCTGTTTATCACCAACTGAGCGGTTCCGAGGCCAACAACATGGACCGCTGGCTGAATCATTATTCTAAGGGAGTGTGGTTCTATGAATCAGTGATATTTAAGGCCACCCAAAACATTGAAGCCGCTAAGCTCTTTCATATGTGGCTCATGATGGCTGCCTTATCAATCACACTCTCTTTTCTCCTGGGCTTCAAGGGTTTACCGCTCTTGTTCGCTTTCCTCATCAGTCTGTTGGCCGCTTTCAATCCCGTTTCCATTTATCAATCTCTAAGTTTTTATTTAGACGGTCAACTCATGTCGCTGATTGTGATTCTCATCGTGACCCTGGGGTTGATATACAGGGGCAGGGAATCGAATCGTTTTCATTATTTTCTTCTTTTCATGACGATCTCGATCCTCGTGAATGTCAAACTCACCGCCGGAATTTATGCGACCATTTTGATCGTCGGCTACCTGACCATTCTTTGGTTCACGAAAAAGATCGAAGTCTTGCATGAAGTTTTCACCGTTTCTGCGGGCGCCTTTCTTTTGGGTTTCATTATATTTGGATTCAGCCCGTATGTTACGAATACCCTTTCCCAAGGTAATCCTTTATATCCAGCCTTGGGAACGGACCGTTCGGATTACACCGCTCCCCAGTTCCCGTTGAATTTCACGGGCAGAAACCCGGCATTTCTCCTGTTCTATTCCATTTTTGCGAAGTCCGACAACTTGCGGGGACCAGATAAAACTGCGGTTCTAAAGATCCCCTTCACAGTGTCCAAGGATGAATTAAAGGCTTTCACGGACACAAACGCCAAACAAGGTGGATTCGGTCCCCTTTTTGGCGGGGCGATCCTGTTGGCTTTTTTTGTTTTCGCCGCAGCACTGATAAACCTATACCGGTTACGGGGCAGGCCGATTCGAGGACATGACCCTCCTGATCCGGAGAGGTTTGAAATCGATCGCAAAACAAATATCGGTATCGGGTTGTTCTGTTCAGCCCTGGTTTTATCAACCTGTTTGATCAATCCCGCCTCCTCTCTTGCCCGGTTCATCCCCCAAATGTGGCTTTTGCCGATTTTCGCTTTTTTTCTTGCCTATTTCTCAAAAAATCAATTGATTCGGATTGTTGGATACGCCATAATTATGACGTTATTGCTGAACAACGCCTTGGTCGCGTTCGCCTATTATAAATATAATTCCGAGGTCACAGGGGTTTATCATCAGCGACTGGGCAAAATGGCCCAGGAAAGCAAAGAGAATCCCATCAAGTTTTATTTTGGTCACTTCCGGACCAGTAATATCTGGAGGTTTGAGCGGTTGGGGATGATCTTTGAGGTCGCTGATCGAAAGGAAGAATGCAAAAACGGACAAAGAATTCTCCCCAACAGCATTACCTTGAAATGCACTCCAGACTGATGTCCGAACTTGGATTTGTTTCGGCTCAATAAGGGAGAACACGAATTCTTCCTGAAGGATGCCAACAAACTGGGGACAGGGAAGATCAAGAAGGAAAAAAATAGGGGCTAAAATGATGAAGTTCAAGAGGATTCTCGTTTTTACTGTTGCGTTTTTCATCCCTTCCTTTTTCGCACCCGCAAATTCATTCCCCTTAAGTTGTGGGGAGTGTCTGAAGGGACTTGAGGGGGTGGAGGTTCTGGTGGAAGAAGTGAAAGCGGACCTGGAAAATTACAATCTCACCGCGATTCAGATTCAAACCGATGTCGAGGCCAAGCTTCGCGAGGCGGAAATAAAGGTTTTATCAAAAGAAGAAAACGAAAAGGTACAGCCCTTGCGAAAGCCATATCTTTACGTCAAGATAAACTCCCATAAGCTGCCCTGGAAAAGAGAGGTTTTTGCCTACACCATTGAAATCGCCCTGAAGCAGCTTGTTGTACTCCACGATCAACCCAAATCCGTAAGGAACCCCTTCTATGCCCCAACCTGGTATAAGAATATTGTCGGCGCGGTAACTCCAAAAGATTTACCTGAAATTCGAGACGGGGTTCACCAATTAACGGATAAATTCATCAAAGCGTATCTGACCGCAAATCCAAAACCATAGAGGGTTTTATCAGAAACATTTGCCGAAAAATCGAGACGTTCAAAGGTTCCGTTTAGGCCCGTCCATTGATCTTTTAAAAGCACCGACTGAAAGATAACCATCTTCCAGATATCGTGCCATTATCTGCACTTCCCATAAAGTTTTTATAAGGGTAGTATATCAAAACCCCGCTCAGCGATTATCGATAGAAATCTGCACCGTTTGGCAAAATCTGTCACGCGATGACTTCAGGAAGAAGTTAATACCTCGTTTGACGCTGTCTGTCATATCAAGTTCCACTTTTTACACCTTAATCATCTTTATCGGGAAGGAGAAAATGCGGAAGCGGGTCTGTAAGCCGAGTTCTGTCTCCCCGGAGGAACCGGGGATGGCGATCATTCCTCTTGCCCCGGCATTGCTGCCGGGGTCCAGCGACCTACCCGGGAGCCTCGGGCGGGCCACCCTCAAGCGCTCCCCTATTCGGTCTTGCTCCGGGTGGGGTTTACCCTGCCGGCCCTGTCACCAGAGCCGCGGTGAGCTCTTACCTCGCCTTTTCACCCTTACCCCATAAGATGGGCATGGCCATCATCTCAGGGGGCGGTATGTTTTCTGTGGCACTTTCCCTGGGGTCGCCCCCGGTCGCCGTTAGCGACCACCCTGCCCTGTGGAGCTCGGACTTTCCTCCTGCCATCGGCAGGCGATCGCCCGACCCCCTTCCGCATTAAGAAAGGAAAAAGGGTTCAAGGATTCAAGGGTTCATTTTCCAAATATTGTACTTCACTGGACCGCTTGAATCCTACAATCCTTGAACACAGCAGTTTAATCCGCTGTTTCTGCAATTTTCTGGTCGATGGCCTCGTTGGCCAGTTGATCGGCCCGGCGATTTTCTTCCCGAGGAATAAAAAGAATATCATATTTCGAAAATCGATGCAAAATCTCCAGAGCCTGCCGGTGCAGACTTTTGAGTTGCCCCTCGCGCACCCGGTACTCACCCCGGAGCTGTCGCACCACCAACTCCGAATCCAAGTGTACCGTGACGCTTCCCGCCCCGAGTTCCAGGGCTTTTTCCAGGGCTAAGATCAACGCCCGATATTCGGCAACATTGTTGGTGGCCATCCCCAAAAAACCCTTCATCTCCTTGATGGTTCGACCCTGGGCATCCGAGATCACCACCCCGACCCCCGCTTCGCCTGGATTCCCCCGGGAAGCTCCATCGGCGTAAATGAAAAATTCTGGCAGTTGGGCCGTGCCCGCGAGAACCTGGACAGTGGACTTACTCCCCCCGGCCCGCTCGGCACTTTTGAAAAGGATCTGTTGCAGGTCGGTGGGGGTCAATGAGGGGAAGCGACGGAAGGTCTTGGCCACGTTCAATGTCTGGGCCAAATACCTGAGCACCTTTTCCTCTGAAGGGGGAAGGTTCTCTTTTTCCTCCTGGCGGAAAAGGGGGGATTCAGTAGATTTTTCGCCACTCACGTTTCTTTGGCCTTGACCAACCCATTTTCCCAGAAGAGGATCCGGTTACAGTTGGGGCAGAAAATGAGGGTCTCTTGTTTTTGCAGCTCGATATAAAGTTGGGGGCGAAGGTTCATGTAACAGGCATGGCACACCCCGTTCATCACCTGGGCCACAGCGACCCCCTGCCTTTTTTCGCGGAGCCGACAGTATTTGCTCAGGAGGTCAGGGGGAATTTCCTTTCTTCTCTCCTCCCTTCTTTGGACCTGGGAAGCCATTTCTTGATCGAAAGAGGCCGCCTTTTGCTGCAGGTCCGATATCTGCCGCTGGCATTCCTTCCGCCTGACCTCCAAGGCCTTTTCTGCCTTCTGCAAATGCTTCTCCATCTCCTCGAGGCGTTCCAGGATCTCCAGGATCTCTTCTTCCTGCTGCTTGTTGAGCTTCTTGGCGTTCTCCAGCTCTTTCTGGACGGCCTGGTATTCTTTGTTGGTCTTGATCTCGAAGACCCGGGCCTCGGCTTTTTTTACCCGTTCGATCTCTTCCTCAAGCTCCTTCTCTTTCCGCCGACGCTCCTTCTGAAACTTTTCCAGCTCGGACCGCTGGGAGATCACTTTCTCCTCTTCCTTCCTGAAGTCCTCCTCCAAAGACGCGATGTGCTGGGGAATCTCGTCTTTGGCCCGCTCCATTTCCTCAATCTTCAGGTCGACGATTTGCAGGGCGACCAGCCCCTCCAATTGCTTACGCAACTCCCTTTCCTCCCCCCAAAAAAAAGTGCACCCCGGGGGATGCACTTTTTTTCTTAGGCCTCAATCGCTCCAGAGTGAGGCCTTCCTTCTTTCAATGGTATGAATCTAACTTTGGAGACCATTCATAGCATCCTGATGGGCCCACCTGGGTTCGAACCAGGGACCTTCCGGTTATGAGCCGGTGGCTCTACCCACTGAGCTATGGGCCCCTTAATCAAGTTATTATCACCCCCACCCTGACCCTCCCCCATCAAGGGGGAGGGAATTGGGGAGCCCCCCAAACTTTCCCCTCCCCTCGCGGGAGGGGGTTGGGGGAGGGGGATAAAAAAGGAAATTCCTATACTATAAGTTAAATTACTCCCTCCCGGCCCCATTGTCAAGGGCCACTTAGGCCTATCCCTCCACGAAAGACCTCAGCTTTTTGGAGCGCGAAGGGTGGCGCAGCTTCCGCAAGGCCTTGGCCTCGATCTGCCGGATGCGCTCCCGGGTAACGTCGAAATTCTGGCCCACCTCTTCCAGGGTATGATCCGCCTTCTCATCGATCCCGAAACGCATCTTCAGAACCTTCTCCTCCCGAGGGGTTAAGGTGGCCAGAACCTTCCGGGTTTGCTCCGAGAGGTTAAGCTGGACCACGGCTTCCGACGGCGAGAGGACCTTCTTGTCTTCGATGAAGTCCCCCAGGTAGCTATCCTCTTCCTCTCCGATGGGGGTGTCCAGGGAGATTGGCTCCTTGGCAATCTTCAACACCTTGCGCACTTTGTCCAGGGAGAAGTCCATGCGCTCGGCAATCTCCTCTGGGGTAGGTTCCCGGCCGATCTCCTGGACGATATAGCGGGAGGTGCGGATCAGCTTGTTGATGGTCTCGATCATGTGCACGGGAATGCGAATTGTCCGCGCCTGATCGGCGATGGCCCGGGTGATCGACTGCCGGATCCACCAGGTGGCATAAGTGCTGAACTTGTACCCCCGCTGGTATTCAAATTTGTCCACGGCTTTCATCAACCCGATGTTCCCCTCCTGGATTAGGTCGAGGAACTGCAAACCGCGGTTGGTATACTTCTTAGCAATGGAGACGACCAGCCGTAAATTGGCTTTGATCAACTCGTTCTTGGCCAGCTCAGCCTTGGCCTCCCCGTTCTTGACCGCCTCCAGGGTGTGTTTCAACTCCTCCACCGGCAGGTTGGACTCTGTTTCCACCCGGCGGAGCTTCCGCTGGGCGTTTCGGATCACCCGGTCATATTCCACGAGCTCATCCTTCTTCACGCCCAGCCGGCGCATGGCCTTGCGGAACTCTTCCGGGTTCCTCTTCATCAGGCGCAGGAGCCGTTTCAGCTGATCGGGCGGCATCTTGGAGCGATTTTGACCCTCCAGGATCTCCCCCTCCGCCTTCTCCACGCGATCTGCCAGTCCCTTGAGTTTCTGGACGATCTTGTCGATATGTTTGGTCTTGAGGTTGATGTCCTTGAGTAGGGAGACGATCTTTTCTTTGTTCCCCCGCATGCCCTTTTCCATTTGGGCCCGGCGAGGGGGAGTGATCTTTCCTTTCCCCAACCTCTCCCGATACCTCCGGTTTCGCTCATCCCGCCGTTTGATCTGGTCAATCAGCGAGAGGATCCGTTGCACGTTGAACTCTTCTTCGAAAAAATAGTCCTCCTCCTCTAAGTCCAAATCTTTTGTCTTCAGTTTCTTGCACCGAAGCCGCTCCCCGAATTGAATGATCTCTTTGATGGTCAGGGGGGAATTCAAAACAGCGTTGATCACTTCTTTCTCCCCTTCCTCGATGCGCTTGGCAATCTCCACCTCGCCTTCGCGCGTTAGGAGGGAGACGGATCCCATCTCCCGAAGATACATGCACACGGGATCGATGGATTTCCCCAGCCCCTCGGCCTCCAAATCCACTTCTTCCTCGGCCGGAAGGCGCTCGGCCTCCTCCCGCCGTTTACCCACCTTCACCTTATGGGCGACGTCGACTAACTCGATGTCCATCTCGCCGAACATCATCATCAGGTCATCAATCTGGTCCGATGAGATGATATCCGGCGGGAGGATGTCATTGACCTCATCGTAGGTTAGGTAACCCTTCTCCTTCCCCATATGGATCAATTGCTTGACTTTCTCCATCTCCGCTTCTTTGGCCATAAGCATCCACCTCATTCTTTGGCTTATTGCCCGGCGTTGGGTTGCTGCCCCTCCGCTGAATTGCCGCTCCATTTTTTTCGCTCGTTGAGGAGCCGCTGCTTCCGCTGCAGAAGTTCCTTTAGGCCCGACGTGTCCGAAGGCCTTTCGTTCCCCTGTTGGTTTCTCTGCCGAATTTCCTTATCTACGTTTTCAATCTCTCGGCGAACCCGGGAGAGTTTCACCTTCCGCAGGCAGTCTTTGAGCATCCGGTTTACATCCACCACGCTCTCCTCCTCCAAGAGCAATTCGGAGGTCAAATTCCTCAATTCCTCATTGGCCAGGCGGGCCAGAAATCTTTGAGCATCTACCCTTCCCTCGGTCTCCCAGAAGGCCATGAGCTCAGAAGCCAGCATCTGATTGCGGGGGTCCGAGAACCCCTCCTTCCCCATGACCTGCCGCACCTCCGGGATGACCCGGCTGCGCATGAGCATGAGTTGTAAAAGAAGCCTTTCGTGGACTGGCCCCCGAGGCCCCTTCTGGGGAGCCCTCTCCCCCTCCCCGGTGTCTGCTTCCTTTCTTCCTAATTGCCCGCGGACTTGTGATTCCTTCAACCCCAGGCGAGCCGCCACGCGCTCGACATAAAGACTCTGTTCCAGCGAATCCGGCAAGCGATTCAGGGCCGGAACAATTTCCCTCATTGCCTTAACCTTCCCATCGACGGTCTCCGTTCCGTGTCTCCGAATGGCCTGCTGCAATAAATATTCCATCAAGGGAAGAGCATCGCTCAGAAGGCGCTCGAATCCAGGTCTCCTTTCCTGGCGGATGAAGCTGTCGGGATCAAGGCCGGCAGGGAGGGAAACCACTTTGGCGGAGAGACCCTCCTTCAGGAAAAGCTCTAAGCTACGCTGCGTGGCCTTTTTGCCGCTCTCATCGGCATCGAAGATCAGAACCACATTTCGGGTGTATCGTCCCAACAGACGCAATTGGGCTTCTGTTAAAGCAGTCCCCAGGGAAGCGACCACATTTCTGATTCCTTCTTGCTGCAGGGAGAGGAGGTCCATGTACCCTTCCACGATCAGAGCCATGCCCCGGGCCCGAATGGGTCCTTTGGCCACGTTCAACCCGTAGAGTGTCTGGCCCTTGCTGTAGATAGGGGACTCCGGCGAATTCAAGTACTTGGGAGAGGGTTGGCCCGCGCCTATTGCAGCGTCATCGAGCACCCTTCCCCCAAACCCGCTGACCCTGTCCCCCTCATTGATGATCGGGAAGATCACCCGGCGGCGAAAACGATCGTAGAACCCGGGCCGGCCCCCCCTGGGACTTGCTTCTTTTCTGGGAACGATCAACCCCAGGTTTTCAACTAAATTTAGGGGGACCCCTTTGCCCTGGAGGAAAAGCACCAAGGAGTCCCAGGCATCGGGGGCAAAGCCCAGACGATTCTCCTCGATGATCTCCCTGGAGACTCCCCTCTGGGCCAGGTATTCTCTCCCCTCCTTCCCTTCTTTTTGAGAGACTAACACCTGGTGATAATACTCCGCAGCCATCTCGTTGATCTCGAACAATCGCCCCTTCAGGCTCCTGCGGCGTTTCTCTTCTTCGGATAGCTGCCGCTGAGGAAGGGCGACCCCGTATCGCTTGGCCACTTCCTGCACCGCTTCCGGGAAGGTGAGATGGTTAGCGCGCATTAAAAAATTAAACAGGTTCCCCCCCGCTCCACATCCGAAGCAATGGAAGATGCCCTTTTCCTCATTCACTGTGAACGAAGGCGTTCTTTCCGCATGGAAGGGGCAGAGCCCTATGTAATTTTTCCCGGCCTTCTTCAGGGAGAGGAAATCGGAGATGATCTCCACGATGCTGGCTCGGTCCTTAATCTCGGTAATTTTTTCCTCGGGAATGAAATCGGCCATTCCTCAGCTCCGCTCTGCCCCCCGCTTGCCCGCTCTCCTGTTGGCCGACGCGGCAGGAAGGGGGGGTCCAACCTCTACCACCGTCACCCCGTCACCTCCCCGGTCCGGCCCCCCGGGTTGAAAGGCTTTTACGAACTCGTGCTCTTTCAAGTGTTCCCGGATCGCTTTTCGCAGGCGTCCTGTCCCCGCGCCGTGGATGACCTCCACCTCCCGGAGACCTGCCAACAGCGCCTCGTCGATTGCCCTGTCCACCAAAGGAAGCGCCTCCTCCACGCGCAGGCCGATGACCTTAAGCTCCGGGGCAGCAGATGGAACCTGGTATTGAATGAGGCCGGCGTGATTGGCCGCCATGGCCTTCTTGCCCTTCCCCAGCTTCAGGGCCAACGCCTCTTCCAATTGGCCCAAGGAGGCCATCCTGCCTGGAATCGCCCCGGCCTGGCCAACATCGGCCTCTTTGCTCCCAAGTGAATTTTTAGAACTCCCTTTCAAAGCCCAATGGGTTACCTTCCCCTCTTGGGCTTTAATCTCTTGTCCGAGCCGGTGCACGTCGGTTCGCCCCCGGGCTTTAAACTCATTAATCAGCCGCCGGAGCTCTTCTTTGGCTTGTCGAACCAGGGCCTGGGTTTCTTCTCGGGCCTTAGAAAGAATACTTTCCTCCTGCCTCTGGACCCGGTGCAGCATGGCCACGGCCTTCTCCCGGGCAATCTCCGCCTCTCGGCGAATTCCCTCGGCCTCCTGACGCTTGACCTCCATCTCTCGTTGCGTCCGCTCCAGGGTTTGAAGCAACTCCCCGATTCGGCGATCACCCTCCCCGAGATAGCTCTGCGCCCGTTCGACCAGCTCACGGGGGAATCCCCATTTCTCCGCCATGGGGAGGGCGTAGCTTTCGCCCGGCCGGCCGTAGATCAATTGGTAGGTGGGACGCAGGGTACCGGGATCAAACTCCACTGAGATATTCATCACATCGGAATGAATAGCCCCGTAGGCTTTGAGCAGATGGAGGTGCGTGGTGACCATCGTCTTCGCTCCCCGCATGCGCAGGGTATCAATCAAAGCCATGGTCAACGCAGCCCCTTCGCTGGGGTCCGTCCCTCCGCCGACCTCGTCCAGAAGCACCAAGGAGGACCTGTCCGCCTCCTTCAAGACCTCCGAAGTTGTCCTTACCCAGGCTGAAAAAGTGCTCAGATTATCCCGTAAACTCTGCTCGTCCCCGATGTCCGCGAAGATTTTTCTGAATACGGCCACCTCGCTGCCCTCCGCCGCCGGAATGGGGATGCCGCATTGGGCCAACAGGGTCAGGAGCCCAAGAGTCTTTAGAGCCACGGTCTTTCCACCGGTATTGGCTCCGCTGATGATCAGGGTGCTCTGCCCATCGTTCAGATGGAGGTCGATGGGCACCGCAGACTGAGATTCGAGAAGAGGATGGCGGGCTTTCCGCAGGTGCCAGTACCCCCGGTCGTTGAGTAAAGGAACCGTCCCTCCCAACTCCCTCCCGCGTTTGGCCTTGGCGAACACTAAATCGAGCTGGCCCAGCACCTCCACCGTCTGAGCGATCTCATCGGCTTTCTCCCCGACCTTCGCGGTCAGGGCCAGGAGGATGCGCCGCTCTTCTTCCTTTTCGTCCTTTAAGAGCAAGTTCAGCTCGTTGTTCCCATCTACTGTGGAAAGGGGTTCGATGAAATAGGTCGCTTTGGATTGTGATTGGTCGTGGATGATCCCTGGGAGGGCATTCTTGAATTCTGATTTCACCGCCACCACGTACCGTTCGTTACGTTGGGTGATAATCCGTTCCTGGAAGATCTTTTCCAAGCCCTCTTGCTCCCACAGACCTTCTAATGCCTTGCGGATTCGACTGCGGGCTCGACCGATCTCCCGCCGGATTTGCCGCAGTTCCGAGCTTGCCGAATCCAGAATTTCTCCCCGAGGGCCGAGAGCGGATTGTAGATCGTTGTACAGGTCTCTGCTTTCGGGAACCTCCTCAGCCCATCCTCTCATGAGAGGATGTCGTACCCCGGCGTTTCGCAGGAATTGTTTGGCCCTCCCGGCCGCCCCCAGCGTGCCCCTCACGAAAAGCAGTTCCTCGGGTAACAGACAGGATCCCTCGGCTCGCGCTCGCGGTAGCAGGGGCCGCACCTCATGGACCCCTTCCATGGGGATGTCCCCCTCTTCCCCCAGGACATCCAAGGCTTCAGCGACATGCCGCAGGAGGCCTTCGACCCCGACCTTCTCCTGGCACGGGCGAAGGGCGAGGCAGAGGTCCTGGCCTACCTCCGAGGATGCCTGAGCCTTCAAGGTTTCCAAGAAATGGTGAAACTCTAAAACCCGGAATGCATGCTCCTCCATGGACTCCCTCAGGCTGCCGAGATCGCTTCTCCGGCAACCTTCCCGATCTCAAAGAGATGCCCCAAGGGTTGCTCTCTCACAGGGGAGCGGTCCAGAGTGAACAGCAAAAAAGGTTCGATGGCAATGAAGGTTGGAACTCCTGTGTTGGCTGTCCCTGCTCGCCGTGGCCGGCAAGGGAACTGCCGCTGGGAGCAAAGGAGCTGCCCGCCAGAGACCGAAGAAGAGTGATGCCGCCCTGCCCGGTTTTATTCTCTCGAAGCGCCCGAAAAATTTTTGATGTTTCCGCGGAGGGAGCCCATCGCCCTGGCGTAGAAAATATCCTGAGCAGCGAAAAGCCACCTTTTTCAAAGATCTCCACGCGATGTGAGGGTCTTGGGATTGTTGCAAGGCGAGTTCTTAAAGGAGGATTTTCAACTCGCCGGTTTGGATAATTTTTCCTTAACGACCTCGCTGACGACTCTCCCTTCAGCCCGGCCGGCGATCTTGGCCATGACCGCTTTCATGACCTGGCCATGATCTCTGGGGCCAGTAGCTTGGGACTCCCTGATGATCTGGTCGACGAGCGCCTCGATCTCGGCCTGAGAAAATGGTTGGGGCAGGAAAGAAAGCAGAATTTTCAACTCCGCTTCCTCCTTCTCCACCAAGTCTTGCCGCTGGCCCTCCTGAAAGAGTCGAATGGATTCTCGCCGCTGCTTGGCCAGGCTGGAGATGGTCTCCAGGACCTCGGTATCGGATAATTCTTTCTTCCGACCGCTGACCTCCCGCTTCTTGATCTCGGTTCGCAGAAGGCGCAGCGCGGATAGCTTGCGGCCGTCCCGGGCCTTGAGGGCTTCGTTGAATTCCTTCCTGATTCGTTCGATCAGCGTCATGCTCTATTCATTCTTCGTAAACCCGCATGCGTTTCATTGCCCTTTTGCGTGCGGCCAAGGCTTTCTTCTTTCTCTTCACACTGGGCTTCTCATAATGCTCCCGCCTGCGGAGTTCCGAGAGGATTCCGGCCTTCTCGCACTGCTTCTTAAAGCGCTTCAGGGCATTTTCGAAGGACTCTCCTTCCTTGATTTTGACCCCCGGCATTCATTTTTCCCTCCCTCCCGGACCGAAGGAAATTTTCTAAAAAAATTTAAATGTTTAATTTTAATTCTATCCTTTAAAAAAGTCAATGAATTTTTTCTTTTCTATTTTTTCTCCTTCCCTCACCTTCAGACCACTTTTCCTTAAATATTCCTTTACTTCTTCTACCGTGTGCTCCCGCCAATGAAAAATCGATGCCGCTAGAACCGCATCCGCCTTCCCTTGCATGAGCGCTTCCCGAAGGTGCTCCAGTGTTCCCGCCCCCCCTGAAGCGACCACCGGGATACTCAGCGCATCGGAGATCACCCGGGTCAGGGGGATGTCGTATCCTTTCTTTGTCCCGTCGCGGTCCATGCTCGTCAGCAGAATCTCCCCGGCCCCGAAACTTTCCATCCTCCTGGCCCATTCCAGACCATCCAGCCCCGTAGGAGTGCGGCCACCGTGGATATAAGCCTCCCAGGATAACTTTTCGCTCAGTGCCGCCAGACCATCGCCATTCCCTTCTCTCACAACTCCCTCGGCCAGATGCCATAAGCCATTCTTCGCCGGCCGCCTTTTAGCGTCGATGGCCACCACGATGCACTGGCTGCCGAATTTCTCTGAGGCCTCCCGAACCAGATTCGGGTCCTGCACGGCGGCGGTATTGATAGAAACTTTGTCGGCTCCCGCCCGCAACAGCTCCCGCATATCTTCCAAGCTCATCACGCCGCCACCCACGGTTAAGGGCATGAAGACCTCCTCGGCGGTCCGACTGACCACCTCGATGATGATCTTTCGACGTTCATAAGAGGCCGTGATGTCCAAGAAAATGAGTTCATCCGCGCCCTGTTCGTCGTAAGCCTTGGCATTTTCCACCGGGTCGCCGGCATCGCGCAGGTGAACAAAGTTGATCCCTTTGACCACCCGACCGTCTCTGACATCTAAGCAAGGGATGATCCTTTTGGCCAACACTTCAATCTCCCCTTCTTCCAGCTCGGTCGATGGCCTGGGAAAGATTCAGGGTGCCGGCATAAAGCGCCCGGCCAACGATCACGCCCTCAACTCCTTCATTCTCTAAGGGGCGCAGGGCGTCGACATCTTCGATCGTGGAAACTCCGCCGGAAGCAATTAGGGAAATTTTCAAGGCCCGGGCGACCTCTCGGGTGGCCTGAAGATTCAGGCCTTTCTGCGTTCCATCCCGGAGGATGTCTGTGTAGATGATTGCCGAG
>Ga0315280_10004394_pt1 | contig 20845 bp, 17 predicted proteins | sample YL17G06_40_MG_FD_203697 | JGI IMG/M metagenome (GOLD analysis project Ga0315280, IMG submission 203697) | Sediment microbial communities from Yellowstone Lake, YNP, Wyoming, USA - YL17G06_40 | ecosystem: Environmental > Aquatic > Freshwater > Lake > Sediment | place: USA: Wyoming | collected...
CAGCGGCCGTCAGTTTCCCTGACTTCAGCGCCGCAATCAGGGCGTCGTCGTCGATCACGGCGCCGCGGCTCGCATTGACTACAATAGCCCCATCCGGCAGTAGGGCTATGCGCTCGGCGTTCAACAATTTGAAAGTTTTTGGGGAAGACACGCAGTGGAGCGTCAAAAAATCGCAATGGGGCATCAGGTCCTCGGGGGTCTGATGATAGATTGCTCCTTTCTCAACCTCGGGCGGCAATCGCTGCAGATCGTTATAGTGGATCTCCATGTCGAATCCGCGGGCTCGCTTGGCGACGACCCGTCCGACGCGGCCAAATCCGAGAATACCAAGTCGCTTGCCCGTCACTTGGGTGCCCACCATGAAACTGGGGCTCCAGTCCTTCCACGCATGGGTACGGACCAGTCGTTCGCCCTCGCTGGCCCGCCGCGCCGCGCCCAACATCAGCATCAAGGTCAGTTCGGCTGTGGCGTCGGACAGCACTTCGGGAGTATTCGTAACGATGAGCCCCCGGGCCTTAGCCGCCTCGATGTCCACGTGGTCGTAGCCAACAGAGAAATTGGCAATTGCTCGCACGCGCTTGGGCAAACGGGCAATCACTTTGGCGGTAAATTTTTCGGTGTGACAGGGAAGAATGGCGTCGACGTCTTTGGCGCGTTCGACGATCTCGTCACTGGAATAGAGAACGTCCTCAGGATTTAAGCGAGGGTCGTAGTCTCGTCGAAGACGATCCTCGACGGCCTCCGGTAGCTTGCGGGTAACAAGGACGACGGGCTTCATCGTTTGATCCTCCTGAATTTGTGAAGCACTCCTTTCCAGCAGACTCATTTTTTGGCCTGGGCAATGATGGGGCAGTCGTCACAGTAAGCCGCGACCGCGATCCAGGTTTGATTTCCCACCACCTCCGGGTAATGCTGGGTGCCGGGAGGGATGGAAATGGCCTCCCCGGGCGAGAGGAAGTGGTCCTCTCCGTCGATCTTCACGTTGACCCTCCCACTGATGGTAAGAAGCACCTCATCTCCGGGGTGGGTGTGGAGGGTCCCCTTGGTCCCGGGTTTTCCCTCCAGATAGGCCATTCGCTGGTAGGTACTGTTGCCCACCTTGGGGGAGATCAGGAACCATCGGGATACTGTGCCGAACGCCTCCGGATTGACCTCGCTGACCTTCACGATGGATCCCTTCATCATTGATCCTCCTTGTGAGATAGTTTTTCCCCTGATCGGGGGACCTGTTGCCCTTTGTAGCCGAAAAGCTGAGATCCCGTCAAGAAAAAGTCTCGCTTCCCCGCACACCGGCATCCGCCTTGACACCCGCCGAAGCTCGGTGATACAAGGGACGCGAGCGCATCGCGCGGGCGGTTCACTATTTTCCAGCGCAACGACACTCCATGCCGAATACGGGCGCTTCGATACTCCGAGTTGATGGGGCCCAGGGGGAAGGGGGCGGGCAGGTCCTGCGCACCGCCCTGGCCCTGTCGGCGATCCGCGGGATGCCGGTCGAGGTCCACTCGATTCGCGCGCGGCGGAAGAATCCGGGCTTGCAGGCGCAGCACCTCACGGTCGTGAGCGCGCTGGCCCGGATCTGCGGCGCGGAGGTGGATGGCGCGGCGCTCGGTTCGCGCGAGCTGCGGTTCGTGCCGGGCCCCATCCAAGGGGGCGAATATCATTTCGACGTGGGGACGGCCGGCTCGACGGCGCTGGTCCTCCAGGCCATCCTGCTTCCCCTGGCCCTGGCGCCCGGCCCGTCGCGAGTCGTCCTGACGGGGGGAACCCACGTCTCCTGGAGTCCTTCCGTCCATTACGTGCGCGAGGTGTGGTTCCCGGTCCTGGGCGAGATGGGCGTGTCGGCCGACCTGGAGCTTCTGCGGTGGGGATTTTATCCCAAGGGAGGCGGGCGGGTGCGCGTCGCGATCGAGGGCGGCGCAAGGCTGCACCCGTCCACCCTGGTCTCCCGGCAGGGCGCGGTGCGCCTCCGCGGGCTGTCGGTTGTGGCGAATCTCCCGCGCGGTATTGCGGAGCGGCAGCGGGATCAGGCGCTGCGGCGGCTCGAGGGCGAGGGACGCCAAGCCGATATCACGCTGGTGGAGGCGGAGGCGGCCGGGGCGGGGAGCTTTCTCATCCTGGTGGCCGATGCGGGGGGCGTTCCCGCCGGCTTCTCCGCCGTGGGAGAGCGGGGGAAGCCGGCCGAACGGGTGGCAGACGAAGCAGTGGATCCCCTCTTCGGTTTCCTCAAGGGGGACGCCGCCTGCGACCCACACCTGGCCGACCAACTGATCCTCCCCATGGCCCTGGCCGGCGGCACATCGCGCCTCACGACCTCGCGGGTCACGCCGCATCTTTTGACCACGGTGCAGCTCGTGCGACAGGCCCTGGGATGTCCCGTGGAGGTCGGCGGCGAGGAGGGGAGTCCCGGGCACGTGACCATCGAAGGGGTCGGATCCAGCGCCGAGCGCCGAGCGCCGAGCGCCCGGCGCCAAGCGCCAAACGCCGAGGCGAAGTCCGAGGATTCCGCATTCCGGGTACCCCCTGGGTGTCCGCATTCCGCAATCGGATCGGGGGCCATGGTGCGGAAAGCGCGGGCGACCGATGTGCCCGCCATGCAGAGCCTGGTCGCCCACTTCGCCGCGCGGGGGGAATTGCTGCCGCGCACCCTCAACGAGATGTACCAGCACCTGCGGGACTTCTTTGTCGCCGAGGTGGGCGGAGAGATCGTCGGTGTCTGCGGCCTGTCGCTCTACTGGGAGGACTTGGCGGAGATCCGCACGCTGGCCGTCCACGAGGCGCACGGTGGCAGGGGCCTGGGTGCCGCCCTGGTCACCGCCTGCCTCGAGGAGGCGGGGGCGCTGGGCGTGGGCCGCGTCTTTGCTCTCACCTACCGTCCGGGCTACTTCGAGCGGTTCGGATTCCGGACGATCGACAAGCGGGAATTGCCGCAGAAGATCTGGAAGGATTGTATCAAGTGCGCGAAGTTCGCCTGCTGCGACGAGACCGCGCTGATTCGTGAGACGGGAAGCGGGAGACGTGAAAAGTGAAAGGTGAAACGAAAGGCGGGAAGCGAAGGGGCGGAGGGAGACAACGGGAGTAGCGGGGTCATGAGCAAGACCTGCGAGAAGTGCGGGAAGGAGATGCCGGACGGCAGCGTGGCCTATGAGCTGAAGATCGAGGTCTACGCCGACTTCGACGGTGTGCTGCCGGAGGTGGAGACGGCCGACGAGGTGGAGACCCGGCTGCGCGAGCTGGTGGCGGCCACGGAGGAGACGGACTCGGAGGGGCTGATGCGCGACGTCCACCACGAGGAGCGGCACCTCCTCTGTACGGGATGCCGGGACCGCTATCTGGCCAATCCGCTGAATCTCCCCCTGCCGGATGCCCGGCCATGAGCTACGACCGTTGCCAGACCATGCAGGCGACCCGGGCACGGGGGCAGCGGGCGCTCCAGCGCGTCGTGGACGAAATCCTCCGCATTCTTCCGGACGCAGCCGCAGCGCAGCCGGGGTAGGAGGGATGACGCTGAGACGCTCGGTGCTGTGGGGGCTCGCCCTCGGGAGCGTGGTGGCGCTGGCCCACCTGGTGGGACTCCTGGAGTCGCTGGAGCTCAAGACTGTCAACCACCGCTTCGAGATGCGCGGGGCGGAGGAGCCCCGGTTTCCCATCGTCCTGGTCACGGTGGATGAGGACTCCTTCGACAACCTGCATCTCCGCTGGCCCTGGCCCCGTTCCGTCCACGCGCGCCTCCTGGATGAGATTGGAAAGGGAAGCCCGCGGGCGGTGGCCTTCGACATCCTGTTCCCCGAGCCTACCAAGGATCGGCCTCGAGAGGATCAGCTCCTGGCTGCAGCCATGGCTCGGCGCCGGAATGTCTTCCTGGCGATGGTCATCAAGCCGATGGAAACCCTGTCGGCCGGGATCCGGGTGACGAACATCCGCATAGATCGGCCCACCCCGCTCTTGCGAGAGCGGGCGGTGGGCGAGGGCTTCACCAACGTCATCCCGGGAAGCGACGGCTTCGTCCGCGAGGCCGATATCGTCCGCATGCATCAAGGTCAGGCGGTCCCGAGCCTGGCCAAGGCGCTGCACGACCGCCTGGCGCGGGACCTTCGGGCCGCGCCGGTCGCCCCCCGGACGGACAGAATCCTGGTCAACTTCCGCGGACCCCGCGGGACGTTCCTCACCTTTCCGTATTACCAGGTGGTGACGGGGGAGCTGCCCAGTGAGCTGTTCAGGGACAAGATCGTGCTCGTGGGGGCGTCCGCCCTGACCCTCCAGGATCTCCACCTGGCGCCCTTCGCCTCCGCCGGGCGCCTGACGCCCGGGACCGAGATCCTGGCCAACGTCCTGGACAATCTTCTGGCCGGCGATCCCTTGCGCGCCCTCCCCAACCCCCTCCGCTGGTTCACGGCCGAGGAGTGGTATCCCCAGAACCCCTGGTACGTCCTCCCGATCCTGGTGGTCGCCATTTTGGCCACGCTGATCGCCGACCGTTTCCGGCCCCTGCGGGCCTTCCTCCTGACCGCGGGGATCTGGCTGGCCTTTGGGGCAGCCTGCATCGTCGCGTTCGTGTGGGGAAGGTTCTGGGTCGAGTTCGTCCCCATCAGCGTGGCGCTGGTGATCCCATATGGCGTGACGGTCCTGCGGAACTTCGTGCACGAAGAGCGGGTTCGGCGCGAGATGGCGCGCTTCTTCTCCCCGGAGATCGCGCGGCAGATCGCTCACGACCGGAGCGGCCTGGTCATCGCCAGCAAGCGGCGCCCGATCACCGTCCTGTTTTCCGACATCCGCAATTTCACGTCCATCTCGGAAGGCCTGCCGCCCGAGGAAGTCGTGGAGCTGTTGCGCGAGTACTTCAATACCATGGTTCCCATCGTGCTGAAGCACGGCGGCACCCTGGACAAGTACGTCGGCGATGCCCTCATGGGTCTGTTCGGCGCGCCGCTGCCACAGGGGGACCATGCCGTCCGCGCCCTCCGCGCCGCCCTGGAGATGGTCGCACAGATTCCCCTGCTTTCCCCCAAATGGGAGGCCAGGAGCGGCCGCCCCCTGCAGATCGGCGTGGGGGTCAACACCGGCGAGGCGGTCGTCGGGGTCATGGGGGCGGACAGCCGTCGGGAATACAGCGCCATCGGGGATACGGTGAACCTGGCATCCCGTCTGGAGGGGGTGACCAAGGATTTCAAGACGCCCATCGTCGTGAGTCACGCCACCGTCCTGGCGCTGGGCGATCGGTTTCAGGTGCGAGAATTGAGCGAGCTCAAAGTGAAAGGTCGGCAGGAACCCGTTCGGGTCTACGCCGTGGACGGCGAGCTGGACGCGGGCTCCTCGGCCGCGAATCCAGCCGCGAGCGAGGGCGGCCATGGATGAGATAGAGCAGGAGTTGGTCGACCTCTTGGAAGAGGCGGCGGCGAAAGTCGGCGTGGAGCGACGCGCGGCGGTGCTGGAGGCGCTGGCGTCTGCGGTGTCGAAGGCCTTGGCGCTCCGGCCGGACGAGCTGGCCATTCTGATCCTGACCCGGGATCGGACCCTCCTGGAGTTCGCGTACCCATCCGAGCTGGCCGAAGGCGGGATCAACAAGTTCCCCCTGTCGGTTCCCAGTCTAGCCGGCCGCGTGGCCCAGACGGCGCGCAGCCTCCTGACCAACGCGGCGCACGATGTCCCCCACCTGGATTTCTACGAGCGAATCCGGATCAAGGAAGGGAGACCGCGACAAATCCAGAAGCTCCTCGCGGTGGGCGTGAAAGGATCGGACGGGAAGGTTCGGGCCGTGATCGAGGTCAGCCGCCGCGGCGATGCCCCCGTGAAGGCCGGCCCGGACTTTCGCCCCGAGGACCAGCAGTGCCTGGAGAGGCTGGCGGCCATCGCGGCCCCCGCTCTTGCCGCGGCCCTCGAATGGAAGGCGTGATGCGGGATCCGCGCATAGGGCGGAGTCCCATCCGACATCCTCGGCCCGTTGCTGCTGGCTCCAGGGTTCGGTGCCTCTCGTAGGGGGATGCTGAAAAACCCGTTTTCGCCCAGGGTGCTCAAAAAGGTCCAGATGCAAGGCGGCGCGCCGGGTACCCATCCGGAGGATGGGTGCAGGTGCGAGGCGTACCTATTGAGACTTGCGTATGTAATGCAACAAAGGCGCCGCGTCTGGCCCCCTCACCCTCCCTTCTCCCCCAGGACGGGGGAGAGGATCAAGGTGAGGGGGAGCCGGCCGATGGCGTGTGTTCCATTACCTTTGCAATGTTCAATAGTCCGTACGTCGCAGCGCCGCGCGAGCGCGGGGGTACCCACCGGCAGTGAGGGTGCCTGGTGGGAGGTTTTCCCGTTGACAGGTCCCGCGGCGCGGTGGTAAAGAGGGGCCGACGCTATTCTATTCTTCGACCAAGATGGATCAAGGTGCGCACCCCGGGGAGGTTCTCTCTTGGAGCTACCTTTCTGGCACGGAAGCGGGGCCTTGCACGGATGCGTAGGCCGTGCAAGGCTTTTTATTTGGCAACGGACGGAGGATCGGCCCCTCAGCGGTTTCTGGTGATCATCCCAGAGACGGAGAAATCCCGGCGATCGAGGGCCGTTACACACCGGCTCAAGGCTAATCCGCACTCCTGAGGAGGGACGCATGACCCGGCCAGGGCGTGGAAGGATCGTTGCGGGACTGGTGATGATCGGCTGGCTGCTCGGGGTGGCTTCGGCGGCCTGGGCGCAGGTCCCCTCCGAGTCGGACGTCTACGTGGATCGTGGGATTCTCGCCTTCGATGCCAAGCAGTACCCCGACGCCCTCCAGGCCTTTCAGGAGGCCCTCCGGCTGAATCCCGAGAACGTGAACGCCCTGTATTATGCCGGGCTCACGCAGTTCGCCCTGGAGCAGTACGGCGCGGCCCAGCGCGTCCTCGAGCAAGCCAGACAGCTTGCTCCCAACGACTTGGACGTCGCCTTCCAGCTTGGCGTGACGTACTTCACCCAGCAGCAATACGACAGAGCCGAGCCGCTCCTGCGCCAGGTGTACGCCCGCCAGCCGCAGCATCAGAACCTCGGGTATTACCTGGGATTCATCGAGTACCGGAAGCAGAACTACCGGGAGGCCCTCGGGTTTCTTCGAGCCGATGTTCCAAGTGACGACAACTTCGCACAGCTCGCCCGCTTCTACGCAGGCCTGTCGCTCTCGGCCCTGGGGTTGGCCGGTCAAGCCCGAGCAGAGATTGACCAGGCGCTGCGCCTGCAACCCATCTCGCCGCTGACCGCTCCCGCCGAACGTTTCCGGGAGGTGCTGGGCGCGGCAGAGAGGGCGGAGCGGAACTTCCACGTGGATGCCAAGGTCAGCTTCTTCTACGACGACAACGTGTCCGTGAACCCGTACCGAAGCAGCGACCTCAGCGCCGAGGAGGCACGGAAGCAGAAGCATCGAACTACGGGGGAGTTAGGGTACCTTCGCCTGGAGTACCTTCCCCTCCGGACGGCCGACTGGGAGGGGTCAATCGCGTACTCCGTGTTCCAGACGATTAATAACGATGTCGCCCACTACAACGTCGAGAACCACACCGGCACGGCCAGCCTCGCCTACAAGACCAGCTTGTGGCAGAAGCCTGCGGTGGCGAACCTGACGTATCAGTACGATTACATCTCCCTGGACGACCGAAATTTCGTGAATCGGCATACGGTGGCGCCCGCCATGAGCCTGGTCTGGGATGCCATGAATCTCTCCCAGGCGCAGCTCCGGTTTCAGGCCAAGGACTTCATGCACGAGAAGACCCTGGTGTCCAGTTCCGACGATCGAGACGCCCTGAATTACATGGTGGGCTACATGCACGTCTTCCGGTTCAGGGCGGACCGGCACTTCGTCAGGCTCGGCTATCAGATTGATCGGGAGGCGGCGCAGGGCAGTAACTGGAGCTACCTCGGCCATCGGTTCCTGGTGGGAGGACAGTACACCCTCCCGTGGTGGGACATCCGGGTGCGATACGATTTTGACGTGCACCTCAGGGATTACACGCACCTCCACACATTTCTCCCTACGGGCATCAGCACACCGGCGATTCATCGCTCAGATCGCGACATGAACCATGTCTTCAGCATCGCCAAGGACTTGCCCTACAATATCACGCTGTCCCTGGAGTACCTCCTCAACAGGAACGTATCGAACCTGGCTGTCTATGACTATATCCGGAATGTCATCTCTTTCAGCGTGGCCTGGCGTTACTAGTGTCCTGAGTCAGGAATTCGCCGACTATTGAGACTTGCATAAGTAATGCACCATACCCCTTGCGTCCACCTCCCTCACCTTGATCCTCTCCCCCGTCGCGGGGGAGAGGGGAGGGTGAGGGGTCAACTGGCCGGCTGGTGTACCATTAGCTATGCAAGAGTCAATAATTCAGAGCTCCCGGGGCCGGCCCGAGAGGCCGGGCCGCAGGCTGGCCGGTTCCGGGTACCCACCCGAGAGGGTGGGTGCAGCCCCAGGCATCGGAGGGGCGGCTCCGGGAGCCTGGGGATTCTTCCGCGAACTTCGGACTCAGGACACTAGCAAGACGTGGCTTGTGGGAATCGAGGGCACGTTCGACGGGTGGCGGTAGGAGGGCGGCCAAGAGACACTTGACAAGAGCAGAGCGGGCACACAGGCTTCCCCAAAGGGTTCGAGGGTTCCGCCTGGAGTTCGTGAAAGGCCTCCACCCAAGAAGTGATGTAGCCGGGAGGATGCATATGCTTACCATCGGACACCGACTCCTGAACGGTACTCTGGTTGCAGCGCTCCTACTGGCCGCCGCCCCAGCCTTTGTCCAGCACGCTTCCGCAGGGGAGGGCATCGGCGTCGTGACCGCCATCCAGGGACAGGCCACCGTGGCCCGCCAGGCCTTGCCCCAACCGGCGGCCCTGCGCTTCAAAGACGACGTCTTCTTCCGGGATCAGATCGCTACCCGGGAACATGCGACGGTCCGTCTCCTCTTGGGGGGCAAGGGCACCCTCATGATCCGGGAGCAGTCCCAGGTGACGCTGGATGAGTCCGTGGCCCCGGATGGGGGCCGCCGGTCGGTGCTGAGCCTGATCGCCGGCAAGATCGGGGCTGCGATCGCCCACGCCCTCATGCGCCCCGGCGAGAGTGTGGAGATCCACACCCCGAACGCGGTGGCCGCCGTCCGGGGGACCGTCCTCATCGCCGAGTACATCCCTCCCCAGGGAAGCGCCGCCAATCGCCGGCCCGTCCTCCTGGCCTCGGCCGCGCCCGGACCATTCCTGGCGCAGGCGCCTGGCGGAGCGGGGGGCACGAGTAATTTCTTCGTCCTTTCCGGCCAGGTGACGATTACCCCGCAGGGTCAGCCTTCACTGACGCTGGGTCCGCTCCAGGGGGTGAGCATCATGATGACACCCGCTGGGGCCGGGGTCGGAGCCGTCCAGAACCTGACCCCGGACCAGGTCGCACAGGCAGCGCAGGGGCTGGAGGCGGGGAAACCTCACACCGGCGAGGCCGAGAGCAGCAAGACGGCCCAGGCGCAGGCCCAGGTGGCCGCCGCCCTCGCCAATATCATCGTGCAGGCCACGGGAGGGGCGCCATCCACCCCCAACCCGCCCACCAACACGGTTGCGCCTGTGGTGCCGACGACGGTGACCGTCGGTGAGAACGTGCTGCCCAGCGGAGCCATCCTCACCCTGGATGACGTGACGCTGGGGATGACGGCCGGGTCCTCCCTGGCAACCTTCGAAACAGGGACGCCGAACTCGGTGACCCCCCTGGCCTTAAGCGGAGGCGGAACGGCCGTGGTGACCGCGCCTCTCCTCGCGGCCACCGGTGACCCCATTACCCACTCGGGGGCTATCGTGACTCTGGACAATGCCGCTGCGATTGTCGGGGCCTCCACCGACACGAGCACGCCCTTGGTGGATATCAATGGGACGACCGTGACCAACACCGGGGGATCGGTCTTCAGCCTGGACGGCGGCTCCGTGTTCACCACCTATGGGCCGGTCCTCCGAATCAAAGGGGATGGAGGCGCCAGCCTGGCGGGGGTGATGAGCATCGGGGGCGGATCCATCGTGGCCTCGGGGCCGGCTTACGCCGTCGTGATCGAGAGCGGGAGCACTCTCACCGCAACGGAGGCCCTCTTCAGCCTGACAGGGGATAGCGATCTCACCACCTACGATGGGGGCGGCCTGGTCTCGATCGACCCGAGCACGTTGACGCTGTCCGCTCCTATCCTGGATGCTTCGGGGAGCACCGTCACGCTGAACGGGCCTCTCCTTCACGCGGTGGACAGCACGGTCACCGGGACCCAGTCGCTTACCGCGCTTGCCGTGCTGCGATCCGTAAGCACACTGCACAGCGTGACGGCACCGGTTCTGGACCTCACGAATTCTACGCTCGACCTCGGGAGCCAGCCGGTGATCAAGCTCCTGGGAGGAAGCACATTCAAGACCGACGCAGGGCCCATCATCCGGGTGAGCGGGGGATCGCTGACCGCCGACGCCCTGGGCAGCAGCGACGGCACTGGAAACACATGGGATCTGACGGGGACCGTACTGGATCTGACCAACACCACGGTTCACCTGAGGGTCATGGGGACGGAGCCGAGTGGGGGTGCGACCACCTTTACACACACACTGGCCGCCGGGGTGCCGGCCATCAGCATGACCAACAGCAACCTCACCTTGACTGGGGCGGGGGAGTCCCTGTGGCATTTCGACGCCGACTCTGACGGGATAGCCCTGAACGCGACAAACACCAGCGGGGCGCAAAAGACCATCAGCCTCTCCGGTCCGCTGCTCGATCTGGACGCCAATTCGAGCAGCATTGATCTGAGCAGCACCAATCCTTTGGCAACCCTTTCCGAGATGACAGTTCAGCAGACCGGAACCAACGGCCTGATCGAGGTGCGGGGCGGCTCCGTCACTGTGCATGCCCCCCTGCTCCAGATGACCAACACGGGTGCGACGGGTTTGAACACCGTAGCCGGAAGCCTTCTGAAGATATTCGACCAGGGCGATCTTGAGGGCAGTGACATCAGTGATCCCTTGATCAAAATCACTGGCGGGACCCACGCGATCGGCAGCGGCACGGGAAGTGGCACGGGTTCCATCTTGGATATAGTTAGGGTGGAGATGTGTGAGTCACCCTGCCAGGCACTTTCGTGGGGTGGCACGATCTTAAGGGCGGAGAATGCAACCATTGACCTCTCAGGGAGCGGCAACGCGATCCGGGTGGATACCGCCAGGGTGGACACCGCCACCACCGAGGCTGCGAAACCGATTATCGACCTGATCAATAGCACGCTGAACACGAGCAGCTCAGGTGATTCGACGACAGGCGCCATCCATATGTATAGCAGCAACGTGACAAGCTACGGACCGGTTTTCGGCCTCGACAACAGTACGCTGACCGTGAGAAACGGCCCGGCCCTGAGCTTGACCAACGGGGCGACGATGTACGTCTATACCGATTTCGCCACGCTGATCAACAGCAGCAAGATCACCGTCCAGAACGGGCCCCTGATCTATGTCGACGGAGCCAGGTCCTATCTATACGTTAGCGGGGCGCTCGTCAACTTCGGCGGAACGGGCGGGAACCAGCTGATCATCAACAACTCGATTAGCCCGACAACCACCAGCGGCGTCCCGGTGTATAATGACACCAGTTCATCCATCTCCATCGGTCCATACCCGATCAAGAATTCCTCCCTCGGGACCGCAACAGTTAACGGGGTGTCCTTCCCAGGCTCGGGGCCCTACACAGGGAGTGTCATCAAAGCCACGAATGGCGGTTCTGTCAACATCATCAGCTATGCTCCGTAGCCTGTTCCCTTTACGGAATCCTGGTTGCGGCCCGGCGAGGACGGCCGGGCCGCAGTGCTTTGTACCGGCCCGTAGAGGCCGCCCAGGGGAATGCTGGATGCGCATGCTTCACGGACTGAGATGTGCCGGCCTGCTGATACGGCTGGCCCTCGCTGCGGTGGCGGCAGTAGGCGTCTGGGGCCTCCTTGGCTTGCCGGTGGCAATGGCCCAGGCCGCGCCGGTGGAGGTGACCCAGACCGACATCACCAAGCTGAAGAGCCTGGAGAGCAGCCAGTGGACAGTGCTGGGTGTCCGCCTGGGTGATACGAAGGAGGTGGCCCTCAAGACGCTGCAGCGGACCGGGGACGTCAAGGTGCAGGATGACGCCGCGGCGGGGCGGATCTTCGTCTCGATACCGCCTCCGAACAGTGTCGTGGTGATGAGCCTGAAGATCACCCAGGGTCAGGTTACGGCGATCAACCTGGTTGGGGGCTTTGGGGAGTGGCTGCAAGGGGACACCCGGCTCCTGTTCCGGGCCTTCGAGGACGACTCGCTGCGGTACAAGCTGCTGGGCAGGGAAGACCAACGCGACGCGACCCGGGGCGGCACGAACGAAGCGCCGACTGCGGATGTGACCTACGCCTACTTCAAGGAAGGGATCCTGCTGCACTATGCGGTCAGGCGGTCCAGCGGTGGCAAGCAGGTTGAAACCCAGCGGGAGATGGTCCTGATCTATCCGCCGAAGGCCCGCTAGGCGTCTGGCGCGCCTGGGCGCGGGCCGCGCGCCTCAGGGCAACTCGGTCTCCATCCGGCACGCGGCGAAGAGCCCGGTGCCGGTTTCTGTTTAGGCGGAGTCAATGGCTTGACATCCACTGGGGTCGTGTGCTACACGTAGTGGAAATTTAGGGACTTGGCTCACAAGACTTCAGCAAATCCTTTCACGTTGAATGCACGGCAGGCTGCTTAGAAAGACAGACGTTGAGGATGAGTTTTAATGTTCAGGTGTAACCTCACGGTCCGGGGAGTCCTGACGAAGTGTCGGCGAAGGTCGCTCTCGCGGCGTGCGCCCTGGGAGGCGCGGTGAGGACCCGGCGGCGATGACAAACCTGATGCTCATCACGTTGTTTGGGGGCATGGCCCTGCTGCTCTATGGGATGCAGCTCGTCGGCGAGGGCCTGCAGCTCGCCGCCGGCGGGCGGATGCGGCAGATCCTCGGCTCCATCACCAACAACCGCTTCAAAGGAATGATGGTCGGGGCCTTCATCACGGCCGTCATCCAGTCGAGCAGCGCCACCACGGTCATGCTGGTGGGCTTCGCCAGCTCCGGCCTCATGGACCTGACGCAGACCATCGGGGTGATCCTGGGGGCCGACATCGGGACCACGGTCACCGTCCAGCTCATCGCGTTCCAGATTTTCGACTACGCTTTGCTCCTGGTGGGCGTCGGGTTCCTCCTGATCTTCACCTCCAGGCGGAAGATCTTCAGGTACGTCGGCCAGGCGATCCTGGGCTTCGGCTTCATCTTCTTCGCCATGAAGATCATGTCGGACGCCATGGTCCCCCTGCGGCAGAGTCCGATCGTGAAGACCCTGCTGGTTTCTCTGGGCGATCAGCCCCTCCTCGGGATTATCGTGGCGGCGATTTTCTCGGCCCTCGTCCACAGCTCGGCGGCCACGATCGGGCTGGCCCTCACCCTCTCCCTGCAGGGCCTGCTTCCCCTGGCTGCGGCCATCCCGGTCATTTTCGGCGCCAATATCGGCACGTGCGCCACCGCCCTGGCCAGTTCCATCGGCACGAAGCCCGAGGCCAAGCGGGTGGCCATGGCCCACATCATCTTCAAGGTGATGGGCGTGCTGGTGTTCCTGCCGTTCATCCAACCCTTCGTGCGCTTGGTGATGCTCACCGCGAACGACGTGCCGCGCCAGATCGCCAATGCCCACACGCTGTTCAACGTGGGGATCACCGCGCTGTTCCTGCCCTTCTCCGCCGTCCTGGCCCGCTTCATTTCCAGCCTGGTGTCCGAGGACAAGGAAGCGGGGGGGCTCTTCGGCCCCAAGTATCTGGACGAGCACATGCTGGAGACGCCGGCGCTGGCCCTCGGGCAGGCCACCCGCGAGGCCCTGCGGATGGCCGACATCGTCTCGGAGATGTTCACCAAGACCGTGGCCACGTTCTCGGGCGAGGACCCCGAGCTGATCGAGTTCATCCAGGAGAGGGACGACCAGGTGGACACCCTGGATCGCGAGATCAAGCACTACCTCACCAAGCTGTCGCAGCAGAGCCTGACGGACGAGCAGAGCAAGCGGGAGATCGGGATCCTCGCCTTCGGGAACAACATGGAGAACATCGGAGACATCGTGGACAAGAACCTGATGGACCTGGCCAAGAAGAAGCTCAGCAAGGGGCTCCACTTCTCCGAACCGGGCTTGAAGGAAATCGTCCTGCTCCACAAGAAGGTGCTCCAGAACCTGGAGCTGGCCATCTCGGCCTTCGCCAGCAACGATCCAGCCTTGGCCCAGCAGGTGCTGGAGCACAAGCTGGAGATCAGCCAGACCGAGCGGAAGTTCCGGCAGGCCCACATCCAGCGGCTGCACGAGGGGTACCGCGAATCCATCGACACCAGCGAGATCCACCTGGACGTCCTCACGAACCTGAAGCGGATCAATTCCCATATCACCGCGGTGGCCTACCCGATCCTGGAGAACGCTTGATTGTGTCCCTTCGGCCGGCCTCCGCGGTGTGGTCCCATATCACCGCGGTGGCCTACCCGATCCTGGAGAGCGCCTGATCCGTCAATGACCGATGAGACCGGCGGCGTCATCCCGCCGGAGTAGCCTTTGGGCTCGCCCCGGGGGCCGATGCTCCGTGGCCAAATCCACAGTCCGCAATCCAAAATCCAAAATCCCCCTGTCTCGCGCCGGACGCCCCGCCCTTCGGCGGGTCGTGGTCGTATCGGACGCCACCGGCCGCACAGCCGAGATGGTCGTGCGCTCCGCGCTGGTGCAATTCCGGGGAGCGGACGTCCAACTCCACGTTCGCCCACGTGTCCAGACAGCCGCGGGCGTCCGCGCCGCGGCGCGGGAGGCCAGCCGGCTGCGGGGACTCATCGTCCACACCCTCGTCTCTCCGGAGTTGCGAAACCTGATGCTCACCGAAGGGCGGGCCCGGGGCGTCCCCACCATCGATCTCCTCGGGCCGCTCCTGCTGCGCCTGGAAGACCTGTTGCGATTGCAGCCGATGGCCAAGCCGGGTCTTTTTCGGGAAATGGACCAGGAATACCGCCGCCGGTTCGAGGTGGTCGAGTTCGCCGTCAAGCACGACGACGGGCAGGATCCGCGGGGCCTGCATCAGGCGGATGTGGTCCTCGTGGGCGTCTCGCGGACGTCCAAGACGCCGCTGTCCATGTTTCTGGCGGGGCGGGGGTTGCGCGTGGCCAATGTGCCCGTGGTGCACAACCTGCCGCTGCCCGAGGAATTGGGCCGCGTGGATCCCCGGAAGGTGGTGGCTCTGACCATCAAGCCGGAGCGCCTGCTGGAGCTGCGACGCGCGCGCCTGCAACAGATGGAGACCCCGCCGAAGTTCCCCTACGCCGATCCGCGGCAGATCTGGGTCGAGCTGGACTACGCCCACGCGCAATTCAACCGGACAGGGTGGCCGGTGGTGGATGTGACTGACAAGTCCATCGAAGAGGTCGCCGCAGAGATCCTGGTCCTCACGGGGATCGAGCAGCCCGCGGCCCCCCTCGCGGCCGGCCGGGCTCGCCGCACCTCCGCGTGGCGCCGGACCTCGGAGTGAAGAGGAGTGAAGAAAGGAGGGTGGTCATGCCTGTCCGCGCCTACGTCTTCATCGAGACCACCCCGGGCCGGGCCGGCCAAGTCGCCGATGGCGTCGCGAAGCTGCCCGGCGTGAAGATGGCGCATCCCGTCACCGGCTCCTATGACGTCATCGCCTTTCTCGAGGCCAAGGACCTGGCCGCCTTGGGCGAGTTCATCACCGCCCGGGTCCATCGCCTCCCCGGGGTGCTGAAGACGACCACGAACGTCGTGGTGGACTAGCCGGGCCGCAGCGCATCTGCGCGAAATGTTCCCGCAACTCATCGTGCCGGCGCTCTGGCGCTCTCGCCGAGACGCAGGCGGTGAACCGCATCCCGAACCGATACGAGGCGTGCATGGAAAGTTCCCATCTCCGCAAGGATCCGGTAACCCAGCGCTGGGTGGTCATTTCCCCCGACCGCGAGAACGTCCCGCGTCGGGAAGTGTGGACGCACCCGCCGGGCTTGCCCGTCGAGGCGTGCCCCTTCTGCCCGGGCAACGAGGCCCAGACCGGCCCGGAGATCTACGTCGAGCGAGAGCCCGGAAGCGTGAGGAACGGACCGGGTTGGTGGGTGCGCGTCGTGCCGGATAAGCATCCCATCCTCCACATCGAGGGAGGCCTGGAGAAGAGCGCCGAAGGCATGTACGACGGCATGAACGCCATCGGGGCCCACGAGATTTTGATCGAGACGCCGGCCCACGACCGGCACTGGGCCGACCTGGAGTTGCTTCAAGTCGAGCGGATGCTGCGCGCCTGCCAGCAGCGCAGCCTCGACCTGCGGAACGATGTGCGCTTCCGCTACGTGATCTGGGTGAAGAATCACGGCGCGCCCACGAGCCTGTTGCATCACCCGCACTCCCACATCGTGGCCAGTCCATTCATCCCCCGAGCCATCGAGGAGGAGTTGAAGGGTTTCGGCGACCACGTCCGCTGGAAGGAACGCTGCGTCCTGTGCGACGTGGTGAGGCAGGAGACAGCCGTCGCACGCCGGATCGTCCTCCAGGAGGGCAGGATCGTGGTCTTCGCGCCCTACGCGCCCCGGTTTCCTTACGAGAGCTGGATCGTCCCTATCGAGCACGGCCATGATTTCGGCGCCGCGCGCGCGCCGCTGCTGCGCGATCTGGCTCGGGCGATCCAGGGGACCGTGCTCCGCATCCGGCGTCTGCTGGAGGATCCTCCGTACTCGCTCGTCCTCCATTCCTCTCCCCTGGGAGAGTTCGCCCGGGAGGAGTATCACTGGCATTTTGAGCTCGTGCCGCGCCCGCCCCAGGCGCTGGGTCTGGAGTGGGGGACCGGCATCTATATCAATCCCATACTGCCCGAAGTGGCGGCCGAACGTCTCCGCCAAGTCGCGCAATAGCCTTGCCTCCGGCTGAGGGTTGGACAAGCTGGGTCCGTGGGGGGCCGCGGACGAGGGCCGCGGACGAGAGTTGACGCACGCAGGCTCGTGATGTAGGCTGCGCCGAGCGGTAGCACCTCCTATGGCAATCCAGCCCGATCTGAAATCCGAGAATCCCTGTTCCATCGAGGCGAGCCTCGATGCGCTTTCTCCCGTCCTGGCCGAATACCCCATTCCCTTGGCGCTGGAGCCCGCGCGCACCCCGCTCAAGCGGGGCGATGCGAAGCGGCGAAAATGAGGTGCGCATGCAACGGCAGGTGTTGATGGCGGCGATCCTTCTGGCCGGGGCGGCCAACGGCCTCTGCGCCGCGGCCGAGGGTCCGGCCGCGGGAGACGCGGACGCGAAGCGGGTCGTGGCCCGGGTGAACCAGGTGGAGATCACCTATGACGCATTCCAGAAGCGCCTGGAGGGCCTCCAGCAGCGAGGACCGGTCCGGCCCGAGCAGTTCAAAGACGTGGTGCGGGGCATGGTCCAGGAAGAGATTCTGCTCCAGGACGCCGCGACCGAGGGGCTGGACCAGGAGGGGGCGGTCAAGGCCAAGCTGGAGCAGGCGCGGCGGCAGGTATTGATCGAAGAGCTGCTGCAGCGGAAGGTCATTGCCCAGTCCCAGGTCACCGACGAAGAGGCTCGGAAGATGTACGAGGACAACAAACCCCTCTTCAGCACGGAGACAATGCGCGTCAGCCACATCATGGTGAAGACCGAGGCGGAGGCGGAGGCCATCCTCACAGAGCTGGAGGCGGGGATGGACTTCGCGGAGCTTGCCAAGGCCAAGTCGCAGGATACCGGCAGCGCGGAGAAGGGGGGCGACTTGGGCGAGCTGCGACGGGGCCAGGCCGTGCAGGAATTCGAGGAGGCAGCCTTCGGTCTCAAGGAGGGAGAGCTCTCCCCCGTGGTCAAGACGCAGTATGGCTATCACATCCTCAAGGGCGGCGCCCACGTCACCGCCGTCGAGCCCTTTGACGAGGTGAAAGGCCGCATCCGGCAGTCGCTCCTGCAGCAGAAGCAGCAGGAGACCTTCATGGCCTTCATGGCGGATCTGGAAAAGAAGGCAAAGACGGAGATCTTCGAAGACCGACTGAGGTAACGGCATGGGCCGATGGGCGTTCGTCCTCCCGAAAAAACGTGAAGCCGTGGCGGAGGCCACGGCTCCTGAGGCAAGAGACAAGCGCTGGTGCCGAAGGGGGGACTCGAACCCCCACGGGGGAACCCCCACTACGCCCTGAACGTAGCGCGTCTACCAGTTCCGCCACTTCGGCAGCGGGTCTCTCTTCTAGACCCTCCGGGGAAAAATGTCAACGGAAAATCTCTGTACTGAGGGATGATCGCAAGCCTCCGGCAAAGGGCGCGCCGGCGAAGGCGGCGCCGATGACCCCTGCCGCCGGATGGAAGGAGCGGATCAACCGGCTCCGCGCGCCATGGATCGTCGCTCCATCATCACCCTGCTTACCGACTTCGGCCACCAGGACCCCTTCGTCGGGATCATGAAGGGAGTGATCCTGAGCCTGTGTCCGAGTGCCAGCCTGGTGGACCTTGCCCACGAGACGGCCGCCTACGACATCCTGGGCGGCAGCTTCCTCTTGCAGTCGGCCGTGCCTTACTTTCCCCCGGGAACGATTCACGTGGCGGTGGTGGATCCGGGGGTGGGGGGGCCACGGCGACCGATCCTCGCAGAGATCGACGACCATCTGTTCGTGGCGCCGGATAATGGCCTCCTCAGCTATCCCATGGCCCACGGCACCGTCCGCGCGGTCCGCGCCATCGTGGCCCAGGAGTATCTCTTGCATTCGGTGAGCACCACCTTCCACGGGCGGGATGTGTTCGCGCCGGTGGCCGGCCACTTGGCGTGCGGCGTTCCGCCGGAGCGGTTCGGCCCCGAGGTGGGGGACGCCGTCCGGCTGCCCATCCCGCGCCCTCGCCGAGGCGAGGGCGGGACACTGACCGGACAGGTCATCCGGATCGATCGCTTCGGCAACTGCATCACGAACATCGGTCGCGAGGATCTCGAAGCCTTCGCGGCCGGGGCGGCGGAGAGCCTCCGGATCCTCCTGGACGGTCGCCCCGTGGGCGGCCTCGTCCAGTTCTTTGGAGAGGCCGGTCCCGGCGGCTGCGGCGCCATCCTGGGCAGCACGGGCCGCCTGGAGTTGTTTGCGGTCCAGGGGAATTTCGCGCGCCGGTGGGGGGTTGCGCCCGGCGCTGTCGTCCGCCTGGAAAGGGATGGTTAACCGCCCCTCGAACGTGGCAGCGTGAATTCCGGTTGAAAAACCCTCAGGGGTTATTCAGAATGTAAAGCTGGTGCGAGCGATTGGCCGGCTGGCCCGGACCGGAACCACTCGGCCGGTTCGGCTGCCGACTAGCGATGGTCGGTCCATGGCGAGCGAGACGCAGGATCGGACGAAGGACTCCGGGGAAGTGGGCTTCAGCACGTTGGTGCTGATGTTCGGAACGGCGGCCATGGTTCACCTGGGGGCGGCGCCGGATCCCGTGAGCGGGGAAACGAAGCCGGACCTGACCCAGGCCAAGCAGATGATCGATCTGCTGGATGTGTTGAAGGCCAAGACGGCCGGGAACCTGACGGCGGGGGAATCCGCCGTACTGGACGACCTCCTGTTCGATCTTCGCATGCGGTATCTCGAGGCGATTGGGCGCGCATGACCAGACACGGCTGGTGCACCTGCCGGTGGCTCGCCCTCGGGCTGCTCCTGTGGGCGGCCGCGGCCGGCACGGCCGGGGCCTTTCAGATGTTCCCCGAGGCCGAGATCCAGGAGGCGCACGCCCTCCGCCAGCGGATCCTGGACCAGGTCCCGCAACTGGACTTCGGGCAACGCCGCGAGCACACTCGGCTCTCTCCCGAGGCCGTCGCGCCGGTGCAGCAGCGCCTGGCGGCGCTGCAGGCGCGAGAGGCGGAGAACCCCTTCTTCCATTGGGCGCAGGGCGAGCTGCTGCGCCAGACGCAGGGTCCAGCCGCGGCCGCGGCGGCCTTCGAGCGCGCCCGCCAGACGGCCGGGCGGCGGGCGGTCATTCACTGGCTGCTCTGGCGGGACTTCCTGGCGCGCGACAACCGGTCGGAGGCCGAGGGCGAAGAGCGCGCCCTGCAGGGCATCCAACTGACGTGGGGCCTCACGCGGTTTCCCCTCCTGGCCGAGGAAGAGATGCGCCTGGCGGCCGAGGCCGCCGAGGGCGGTGACCCAGCCCGCGCCTTGGCCCTGTACGATGCCGCGCTCGCCAACACGCCCGAATCTGCGGCCGCCTTGACCCAGCGCGCGGGCCTGATCTGGCAGGTGGACAAGACCCGGCTGCTGGAAGCCATCCGGAACCTCGCCGCCGGCCTGTCCCAGGCCTTGCGGGGCCGGGAAACGGGGTTCCGGCTCGGCAGCAATCTGCTGTTAAGCTTCCTCGTCGCCTGGCTGACGCTTCTGTGCCTGGTCGCCGTCCTCCTCTCCATCAAGATCCAACCCCTCTTCGGCCACGAGCTGAGCGAGCGCCTTCTGAAGGGACTGCCCCCGTCCTCCCAGGTGAGCCTGGGCCTCCTGCTGTTCCTCCTCCCCCTGATGTTGGGCCTGGGCCTGCTCTGGGCGGCCGTCGTGGCCCTTCTCGTCTGCGCGCCGTACGTAGGCGGGCGCGAGCGAGCCGCGGTGTCGCTGCTCCTGGCTATGCTCGTGGCATTGCCGTTCGGCTACGAGTGGGTGGCAGCCCGCCACATCCTGGCATCCTCGCACCGGTTCACCCTGGTACGGGCGGTGGAGCAGGGGGGACGCGGCGAGACTCTGGTCCGCGAGCTGCGTCAGTGGATGGAGGAGGCGCAGGACGCCGGCCTGCCGCGGTACTACCTCGGCCTGGTGCTGAAGCGACGGGGAGAGCTGGCCCAGGCCGAAGCGGAGATGGCCCAAGCCGCCCAGCTCTTG
>Ga0315280_10004396_pt1 | contig 20841 bp, 17 predicted proteins | sample YL17G06_40_MG_FD_203697 | JGI IMG/M metagenome (GOLD analysis project Ga0315280, IMG submission 203697) | Sediment microbial communities from Yellowstone Lake, YNP, Wyoming, USA - YL17G06_40 | ecosystem: Environmental > Aquatic > Freshwater > Lake > Sediment | place: USA: Wyoming | collected...
CCAGAGGGCCGGTAGTTCAGCCTGGTATGCCCAACATTCACGGCGGGGCCGAAGAACGCCCGGTTCGCATCAAATAGAAGAAAAACCGGGAGGCCGCGGGTTCAAATCCCGCCCGGTCCACCAAATTAAAGCCTTGCTTTTCCCGACTTCTGACCGTTTCTTGCCCGAACGATTCGGATTTGGGCTAGATGATTTTCCGGTGCTGCGAGATTTCCTAATGGGTACAAGCCCGCATAATTCACGATGATATAGATTGGACCCGCTTGTCGCTATAGATTGGTAATTGCGCTGATTTTCCCCAGATATTTGTGGTGGTTGGCGCATATACCAGACGACGTAGGCTAGTAAAACCTGAACCTTTCCGAGACGGGGTATTCGGAAGTGTTGTTTGTTCGCAGTGACCGGAAAACGAACGACCGACAAGGCACACCACTGGGCTTGCTAAGGCCGTAGTCTGGCCCAGTCTTGAATTTGCTTATGTAGATTCTAGCTTTCTTGCTAGAAGGGGTTGATACACCCACGCGAGCGTAGGTTCCGGAGCTATCATCGATGTCATAAATGTTAGCCAAAGCACAGGCCATGTGACCTCGTTGATTTGCCTTTTATCTTGGATTTGACGGGTCGATGCCGAGCCCGCTGCATATCTTCAATCGGGGATAGCCACCAGGAAATCAACGATCTCGATTCTGGACGTTGGAAGGAGTACGCTGAGAAGTTCGCTTTCCAGTTTCATTCTGTGTGGCCAATGAGTAGGCGCCATGACCCTTTCTTCGGCGTGAACGGGACAATCTACCCTGGCACTTTCCCAATGATGGTTCCCATAAATTGCATTTTGAGATACTCTCGAGAGGGAGAACTGGTTCTCGATCCGATGGCTGGTAGCGGAACCACTCTCGTAGCTTGCGCGATGCTGAACCGCCTTGGTTTAGGAATCGATCTGAATCCTGAGGCAGAGCGGGCGAAAGAAAAGCGCTTCGAAATAGTCACACTAAAGGACCCAGGTCTCACGCCGAAACTCCAGCAGCAGAGATTCATTCTCGGGGACGCAAGAGACCTGTCATTTCTTAATGATAATTCGGTTGATTTTGTGATCGGTCATCCGCCATATCTTGATATGATGGACTACGGCTCTGTGGCTACATTCAAGGAAGTTTCGAGTTATCATCGATTCCTGCGTGAAATACTCTCGGAATCCTACCGCGTTGTGAAGCCTGGGAGATACTGCTGTTTTCAGATTGGCCCGTTTGCCGCTCGAAATTTGCCACTACACCATTTCCTTTTGCAACACGCTTTGGATCTTGGTTTCGAGTTTGAGGATGAGATCGTTCTTGCTTTCTTGACTGATTATGTGGGTTACTCCTCGTCTGTGTCAGGACGGGACACTGGCATACTGCATAAGGAAGCATTCGCGAGCTGGATCAGTATTAGGCATAACACCTACAATCACAACCACGAGTATCTCATCATACTCCGGAAGCCGCAATAGTCAGACGCTGGCAAGCCTACGCTCGGCGATTTTGACGTATTTGGAATTCAACTCTATTCCGATGAAATCCCTCTTCAGTTTCTTGGCAACAACAAGCGTGGTCCCGCTTCCCGCAAACATGTCCAAGACTATGCCAGGCTGAAACCCATCTCCGCATTTACAACTGTCACCTATTGGAAGCTGAGGCATCCCACATTTTGTGCAGACCTTCTCAGGGCAGCTTGACAGGATCGGTTTAATGCAGATTTCCTCCGGGTAGACAGCAAAGTGCGCGAATGGATGTGGCTTGCTGTTAACCGTCCACAAATCACCTGGATTCTTGCCTAGCGGATGGTCATGCCTCACAGTTTTTCCAGTATGGCCCCCGTGAGCAATGCCCATGGACAAAAGTTGGAAGTGCCTCGGTTCGTGTGGAGGATATTTGGAGTAGTTCTTCTCATCGTAAGCTCTTACTTCACGTTCTGTGGCATGTGCTAGGACTCCCCATTTTTCTTTCAGTCTGCCTTTCTGTGCGTCACGTACTCGGATGTTGAATGGCTTGGGTTCGAAATTATGTGGCACGCGGATTGCGTCAAGATTGTAATAGTATTTCTTCGCTTTTACGAAGTGGAAGATGTGCTCGTACGTGTTGCTTAGTCTGTCTTTGACGCTCGAAGGCATCGCGTTACTGTTGTGAGTAATAGTTCCATCATAGAGTGCGAATAGATGGTCGCCATCAACCTCAATCTCGTAAGATACTCCTCGTGTTTGCTCTATTCTTAGGATTTCATAGTCGTTCTTTTGATTGAAATGGCCGGTTCTCCTTTTCCGGATCTCAATCTCTATACATGGATATTCTCTATCGAAGGCATTTGCCTTTCTGTATCTGCTTCGCATGAAAAAACCGAGTCTATTGACGATTGTCTTCAAATCATATTCTAATTCTCTGTTGGCAGTAATCCTGAAACGCCATCTTTCGTTCTTTGCGTCATAATGCCCGTCGCCTGCTAGAAAGCCATCCAGTAAACCATGAAGGAAAAAATTGGGCTCATTGAAAGCATGTCGAGATAAGTGCTTGTGTTCAGCGCCCTTACTTGCAACATAGTGTCTTATGATTGCAGTAGGTATTTCCCCAGATATTACCGCAGCTTTCGAATTGCCGTAATTGTGCTCTCTAAAGGTTCCAGCGTAGTTTATGGCAAATCTTTGGACCTCGTTCGAAAGATGTGACTCTTTTGCATGCAGTGAAAAACGCAGTGCATTACCATTTGTCTCATAGCTACCTTCAGCGAGGAACAGTCCGATGACCCAGCCGTTCTCATACGTTCCAAGCGAAGTCCCTTCGTTACTTGGTAGAGTGCAAGAATCTATTCTGTCTCCTTTCTTGAGTAGCTTTGCTCCCACCAGCTCGCCTTGAATTGGGAACTTGTGATCTGGTGTGACCTCAATTCGGGTTCCGTTTCGCAGATGAATGGTGAGAAGTTTGGTTTCTTGCTGCCTTTCGATCCGGATAACCTATCGCCATCCGTCTCTTCCTGGAAGCCAAAGCTCGTTGATTGGCAGTCTAGCCAATTCCCTGACCGTGGTACGTAAGAGTGAACCCTGCGATTTTGCGTAAACGGGTACGTTCGCGCCCAAACACTTGTGCCATATCACGTCATTTCTCAAAATCCAGGCTTTGTCTATGAGACCAAGAGCCACACGCCAAGGAATCCCTATCATCGATTTTGCTGGAATAACGTTCGTGATTGATGCTTGATGGCTTTTGTCAGGAAAGCCTTCCTTCATGCCATGTTGCTTTCCCCATGTCTCTATTCCGCCCAGCTTTGAATGTGAGCCCCCGCCAGAATAGGTGTCGCCCATGTTGAGATAGAAGCTGCCCGTTCTTTTGAGAATCCGCTTAAGCTCGTCGAATATTCTCAACAGTTTGGAAATGTATTCTCGAAAATCTTGTTCAAGTCCAAGTTGCCCCTTTATTCCATAATCTCTGAGCGCCCAGTACGGTGGCGAAGTCATGCAGAAATCGATACTTTCGTCTGGGAGTTTTCGGAGTTCTTCGAGGGCATCTCCACAAATGATTCGGTTTATTGGAGGTTTGTTTTGTATGGTCTCACGCTATTCTCGCAGAGTTCAGTGTCGCTTCGTCTGAATGAAATGATATTGGTTTTCTATTATCAAATACTTTAGCTGGTGTTCCAAGCAATCTTTCGCAACCTTGTCCGATTCTAGAAAGATTATGATTTGCAACCTTTGACGGCAAGTTACATCAGGACCTAGACGACCAGAGGCAAGCCGATTGCACTCCACTGCGAAGGCAACGAGGTTGTCGAGCAGAAGGGGCAGTTGCTCTTTAGGAATCCTCGTAGAAATCTCTTCGATGAGAAGCCAACTCATCGACCGAACGTCTGCGCGAGCGCATGAGTAAGACAACTGCAAAGACTAGAACCGTTGTGACCACTATCAGCATCAAGTTATCCGTAAGCAATCGGGAAACTTGCCACTCGAGCTCAGTTGCCGGAACCGTCGGCGAGTTCTTGATGGTCGTCGACGTGGATACAGTTGTGGTATTGGGCGGGATCCAGTTCGGGGGCGCGACGACGACGCGTATCATAGCGTTTGCCCTTACACAGTAGTGATACTGCGTGCACATCGCATCGAAACTCAACCATTCTCCTCTTCCAGTTTGATAGAAACTCTGGGAGTACAGTGGTTTGCCATTGTCCATACCGACACCCAGAGCAGGTTCACCGTAATGGTCTCGCTCGGGAAATTCTACTGAAACGGCAAAGCTACTCTCTATACCTACGGGATGAATGACGATTCCCCGAGAGTGGATATCAACGATAGTCCATCCGAAGGCAGATGGATTGACGTTTATGGGTAAGACCAAGTCGTAAAAGCTGGGGGACGCGCCAAGCAAATGGAGTCTGAACCCCTCGAGCGCATTCTGGACACCCGCCGAAATCCAATCAGGAATCATAACCTTAACCGCGATTAGTCGAACTTCGGTTGAGGTGGTGAACTTTACTGCCAGTTGTCGGGGTAGACCGCTCTTGTACCAAGCGCTGAGAATGTCACGTATTTTTCCGGTATCTTGACTCATCTCAAGCGTCCCATTTACTGCTTCGCTAGATGTTGCCGAAGAAATCTGTGCGGAGGCTAATGTCGTTACTGCCTTGCCGACCAAGCTATTCGACAAGAAGCGAATGGTCTCATACGTTCCATCTTCCGTTGAATCGTACTCCAAACCGACACTTTCGGCTCCGCCGGCTACTGGATATGGAAAAAGTACGCCGTTTCGCAGTGCGCTATCATGAAGGGCCTTCAGCATCCTCTTCTGCTGGTCAACGGGTGAAGCAGCAAAGAGGCCGAACGGCGTATCGGGGCCAATGCCCCAATCCAGAAAACTGATTATTGGGAGCTGGTGTCCGTAGACCTTCGAGATTCTAGCACGAAGGGCTTCCCAATCGTCTTGTGGAAAGGCATCTCGCTGCAACAAGCTGATCGTCTTCAAGCTGAAGGATATTGAAATGAAGTCTTGATAAGGCCAAATATCCATGTAGGGCTTGTCTCCAAATGTATTGATCCAGCCCTGATTTAGCGTTACGAGCAGATCCTTGCCGTATTTGGTCGCCGCATATGATTTTGTCTCAGAGACAATGTTCTTCCAATAGTCGTAGTATGCGGAAATGTCGCCAAGAAGCCCCATTTCGATTTTGCGCATGGCTGCATATTCTACTTCATCGAAGAAAACTGCGTCAATCCCTGCATCCACCTGCAACTCAGTCCACTTGATGATATATGTGCGAGCAAGAGGCTTTGAAATGTCTATGACGGGCTCTTCAGTATCTGGGGTCTTCCATACGGTTCCGTCGGGAAGCGTCAAAACGATTTGTTTCATGACCTCCGAAGAGAGTGGGGTTCCGTCTGGCCAAGTATCGCCTATCACGAAAGCTCTCGCGGACACAGTGCCCATGAAATGAATGTTGGGTAGTTCCCTTTTGATATCAGCCAATGCTGTAGCAAGCTTCGTTTCTAGTGAAGACCCACGATGGTTCCACCTAAAGAAGCCTCGGAAGACAAGTTCCGTTGACGTATCTCTCAGGATGCGAACGGAATCCTCAGCTGGATGGTTGATCGCGTAATCTTGAAACAGTGAGACAACTTTCAAACCCGTCATCCATGAGGTTTCAGGATGGCTTAGAGAATTTCCATTACTGACGATGCTAGAGTTGGAGACAACCAGTAGAATCACGACGATGATCAAAAAGTGAGTCTGCAACGGAACCTGCAAACGATTCGACGAGCGGAGCCTAAAGAGCTTTTTGAAGCGAGCGCGGAAACGGTAAGGATAAGAAAAGATTCGCTACCGTAATGGATAGAGTAGACGGACCTTTAGATCAATTCCTCTAAAGCAAGTACAGGTGTCGCCAAATGAAGGGCGAGCAGAGAATGAAGATTAGGGCTGCTGCACTGTACGCACTTCTAGCGAGTGTTGTGGTGGCAGGTATGCGCACCAGCGTGCCCCCTCTTAGTGGAACGGGCCCACCATTACCAACAGGGTTGGGTACTAATTTATGGTATGAAAGCGGAATGTAATTTGTAACGTGGGTTCATGATGTCTACAACTGTCAATCGTGAGAGATTTGTCACTGGCATGACCGGCGTATATTTCGTTGCTGCCGAACTCTCAGCCAAAGGCTACGTTGTGACCACAACAGCGAGAAATGCGCCAGGTATCGACATCATGGCATCAACTCCTGACCTGAAGAGGACGTTTAACATTCAGGTAAAGGCGAACAAAGTGGGAGGGACTCAGGCCTATTGGTTATTAGACAAGAACGCAAACCGAACTGAGTCAGCAAATCTCCTCTATGTTTTTGTGAATCTCAAGGAAAACGCCAAACCCGACTTCTACATAGTTCCAAGTCATGTGGTGGCCAAGAATGTCGAGCACTCTCGTGCGAAGAATTCGGAGTGGTGGTCGTTCCATCGTGACAATAAGTACAAGGATAGATGGGACCTCTTCTCTTGATAATAAGGTACGGCATTTCCAGCCGTCAACAGGCGCAGTCATACCGTTCTTTGACCCGCTCTATAATCTGACGGTTCTTGTTTGGATGGGCGCAATCGCAGCCATTATCGTTTCACCCTTCTCGAAAAGGTTCAGAGGTTTCGCAGCCTTCCTCACATGGATAGCGCTTTTCCTTACTTTCGTTGGAAGAGGATCGTCATCACGAGGCGAGGAAATCTCCCAACTCTCAGCTCTGTTCAGTATCTCATCGTCCGTGGTATTCCTGATAGTATTCGTCGCTCTTTCGGTTTGGATATTTGGCCGATTACTGGGCAGAAAGAAAATAGTGCCAAATCCGGTGAGCAAGTGAACAGATTTCTTGGCGTACTAGCGAGGTCTGTGTTAGTCTTCCTTTTCGAAATTGGAGCGCTAGTCTTAGGCTACTATGTGTATCTCGTTTGGACCGGCATATCGTTGACTGGCAGTCCAATCAGCGACATACTCCTGCCCGTATCTTTGGTCATGATGTTTGGACTCAATGTTGCCGTGGTCTCCAGATGGCACGAAAGAGAAACTGATGAAAGCGCTGCGAATCTGGATAGCCCTACGATAGCAGGAGGAACCAAGAAAGAACAGGCACTGAAATTCCTCAAAGTTCTTGGTAGCCTCAGCTCAAATCAGCTTGCGGCTCTGCTTGAGATAGACGTGCGCAATCTTTCGAAGTTCATCAACCCCTTCATTCAAACAGGCATAATTGCAGCCAAGAAAGAGGGCAAGACTTACATCTACAGCCTCAAGAACCCGCATACATTTGCGCTTACACATAATCGTCATACTCCTCAGGAAGAAGCAGAGTACGCCAGTCACGTTACTCTGCCAAAATGGAACATCCAGTTACCGTCTGAGGGTAATGTCCTAGGCCGTGTAGCTCTGGACGATTGGAAGCTGGGAGATTTTGTCTATCTCCCGCTCAGAAAAGATGCTCAGAAAGGCATCCTGGTTTCAGGCGCCAGCGGAAGCGGCAAAACAATTGCCGCTAAAGTCATCGTCGAAGAACTGCTGCAAGAGCATGTTCCCGTTGTAGTTTTCGATTACACAAACCAGTGGGAACGCCTCTTCCTCAAGAACACAGATCAAGCTATGCTAGAGAAATACAGGCTCTTCGGGATGCGGAGCTCAAGAGCTTTCAAAGGCAAAGTTGTCAAAGAACTTCCAGAAATCTCCGAGACACTACGGAGCGGCGAAGGTACTGTCGTAGACCTTTCCTCGGTCTCGGAGGCCGATGAGCGAGTTGGGAATGTGGCCAAGGCTCTAGACCAGATTCTAGAGCACTTTCAGGGTGAAGCAGATTCAGAGGATCTGAGACTTTTCCTAGTCATTGAAGAGGCGCACTTGTGGACCTCGAAAGATGTGCCAAAGGAAGCCTCGCGCTTCTTAGACAGAGTAGTTAGGCTCCTTAGAAAGAAAGGAGTAGGCGTAATGCTTGTATCCCACAAAATCAGCGACTTCGATTCGGCTATGCGCTCCTCGATGAACATAAGCATCATATTCAGAACCAAGTACGAAGGGGATCTAGACAGCATCGCACGCACAATGGGAAGCGATTTCTCAAAGATTGTTCCCTCGCTCACGATTGGTTATTCTGTATTTCACTCAGCCGATGTGGGGAGCCCATTTGTGATGGCATGGCGTCCTACATACTCACAACCGTAGGGACAGCGGCTGCAATAGTCGATTCTTGCCTAGTGCAAATCTTTCCCTTTTGGGTCGAATAGCTCTATTTAAGGTTGGCCTAAAATAACCTTAAATATAACTTACGTGTGAGTATAGTTTAGTTAAGATTAAGGTGGACCCTATTTGAGGTACATAATGGAAGTTACCCCTGAAATTGCGGAAAAGATCAATGAACAAGTACGCCTCGGAAAATACAAATCGCCCCAAGACTTCTTCCTCGCCGCAATCCAGAACCAATTATACTATGAGGAAGAACCCTCAGTCGCCACAGCTCCGATTATCGAGTCAGGTCATCAGCGATCAACTGCTGAATCAGTGATGATGTCGCTAACATCCAACATTCATCTACTGTCTGACCGCCCTGAGACCGGAACCGTTAGAACTGTTCCCGTGAGCAACTTGCCACGTTCAGACTATCTCTGGGGCCAGTACAATCGTTTTCTGCCAGTTAAAGTAGTTACCCGAGTGGCGTCGAATCTCGTCAAACGTTATTCCACAGATCACATCCCCCTAGCAGAACTTCATGAGACCTGCGCTCAAATTGCTAGAGAGCTCGGCAAAGACCTTGAACGCAAAGACCGGCAGCTTGGCCGAAAACGGGGGACGATCATCGCAGCAGGTTTTCCGATAGGAAAAGACCAGAACAAGTCCACATTAAGATTCAGCAATCAGTTCGTCGGTTACCTGGCAAAACAGCCTGAGCCTAAATTAGACAGGGTCGAAGGGGCTGCTCCAGTACTGAAGTTCATTGAACTAAAACGAGATGAGAATAACTCTGTCACGGCATCAGTAACAGAGCCTGGAGCAAAGTTCGCCTCGCTAACGAACCCAGTAATCGATCTCAAGAATTACGCCAACGCACTATCTGAAGAAGAAGTCATGTTCATCTTGGAACATATCCAATCCCAACTTCCCACTGAGACCAAACTGATCCATCTCATTCTTACCGCAGTCAAAGAAGGCATAGCGACGCCTGATCGTCTCAATGATAAAGTAGGCAAATTGAACCCTGATTGGAAGGAGGGTGAAGTTTCTACGATGCGATCAGGAATCGTGAGTAGAATACGCGAACTCGGACTACTCACGGCCGAGAAGGACGGCGTCAAAGTAACTTACAAACTGACCAAATCGGGCGACGAATACTTGAACAGATTAAATTCAAGGAGGAAATGAAGACGAACCTAGTCACAATAACTCGATGCACCTGCCCATCCTCCGATGACGTGATCATTTGTTCCAAGTGTGGCGGAGCAGTACTTCAACCCACTGACCTACTCACGAAATTAGACAGCCCCACAAAACAGTGGTTGATCCAACTCGACAATGAGTCAACATTGGAGCCTACATTGGCTACCTATATGGCGATGGACCGGCAGATGCGACAGGGAGTCCCAATAGCTGCAGCCGTCAATCAAGCAACGCAGCAAATTGGGCTGGAGCTTAATGATTTTCGCGGGCAGATAGAGCGAAGCGTTTCCGACGCATTGAGCAACCTCAAAGATGCAAACGTGGAATCAACGAGCCAAATACGGGACGTATTAAGGGCTCAGATCGAGACTATGGTTACAGAGATCAAGACCCTTGTCGAACAGGGGAAGTCAGTCAAAGACGTTGAAGCGAGAGTCAAAGAAGTTACTCTAGCACTTCAGAACTATCTGACCACAATCAAGCTGCCGGGAATCAAAGGCGAAATCGGAGAAATCAATGCAATTCAAGACCTGCAAGAAGCTTTCTTGGGACAATCTGGCATAGTAATCGACGCCATCGGGGGATCTGACGCGACCGACGTACTCATAAAATTCCTTTTCGATGGGAACATAGAGATAGGACGCTGCCTGGTTGAGATCAAGTCCAGAAAGACTTGGAGCAACGACTACCTCGACCAAGTCAGGGAAGACATGAAGAGATACAATGCACCGTTCGCAGCCCTTGTGGTTGACAAGCTCCCGAAAAACGCGAAAGGCAAGAACTTCCACATAGACACTGCAAGAGGACTCATCATCACCACACCTGCCGAACTCGTTGTGCCAACAGTAACAATGTTCTACGAAATCCACGCCAACAGCTACAAGCTCCAGAACAGGACGCTGAGTCTGGAGTCGTTAGCAACAGACCGAGACCTTCTCTTCTATCTCGAAGACAACATGAAGATACTGGAGGACTGCAAAAAAATCTCGGATCAAGCAGACGATTCTGCTAAGAAGATCAAAGTATACACAACGAACATCGCTTCTCGGCTACAAGAGAACAATCGTGCACTCGCCCAGATCCTTGCAAAGTTCTCGATCGACAACTGCGATAGACAAAGGGCAAATAACGGAATGAGTTGAACCCGATTGGCTCAACAAGTGATTAAGGTAACTAACGCTCAAGATTTGTGCCTCGCCCTTCTGAAAGCCGACTATGAAGATGAAGTGACCGCAGTTCTTCGAGATGCTGGCTTACTGGAAGACAACGCTTCGTGGGTTCCTCTCGGTGGAGTAGAAGCAAATTGGTCCATAGTAGGAAATCAACAGTCGAAGTCAGTAGATGCACTCGTGGACAAGCTCGTCAACTCTATCGACGCCGTCCTATTATCCGAATGCTGGCGTCATGGTATCGATCCCGAATCCTCCGAAGCCCCACAGACCATGGAAGAAGCAGTCGAGAGGTTCTTCCGCGTGCCGGAAGGACGACTTGCCAACGCCACCCCTCAGCGCCGCACGCAACTTGCTTCGCAAATCTTCCTCATAGCTACGGGCGCTGTGAAAGCCAACCCATCTTATACCATTGTAGACAAAGGTGAAGGGCAGTCTCCGGCTAGGATGCCCGCAACCCTACTTTCCCTACCTTCCTCTGCAAAGCCCTACAAAGCGAGAATTCTGTTTGTGCAGGGTGTCTTCAATATGGGAGGAACTGGTGTCCTCCCGTTCTGCAGCCCCAAAAACAACTATCAGTTAATAATATCTCGACGGGCACCTCAGGCCAAGAATCTGGCTGATCCGACTTCTCCTCTATGGGGATTCACTATAGTTCGTAGAAGACGCCCAGCTAAAGGGGAACGAATGAGTCGAGTGGAATATCTAGCCCCGGAAGGAAAGATATTCTCCTTCGAGGCGCAAGGCATTCCTGCTATTCCTGGTAAGTATCCGAACCCATACGAGCAAATGCTGGAGTATGGGACGGTCGTGAAGCTGTATGAATATCAGATTCATCCTCCCGCACTGCGCACCGCAATCCTCCTTGACTTATACAATGAGTTAAGTCGACACTTTGTGACGATGGCAGTTCCAATCAGGCTCTGTGAGCGGCGGGCCGGCTACGAGATGCACTCGTACGAGTCGACGCTTTCAGGCATGGATGTTCGATTATCTGAAGATCGCTCGAATGTATTGGAACAAGGTTTTGAGAGTCCTCCTAGCGGTCGTCTCAACATTCTTGGTCTGGCCGAACTTCCTGTGACCATTTACGGTTTCAAGGAAGACATATCGTCGGAGAAATATCACGGCGATGTTGCAATTGCGTTTACTATAAACGGGCAGGTCCATTATCACCTTGGACCTTCATTTCTCATGAAGAAGAGCGTTAACCTCGACTACGTTAGCGACAGCGCCTTCGTGGTAGTCGATTGCACATCTATTCCAATAGAGAAGCGAGAGGACCTCATCATGGGCTCTCGCGACAGACTCAGATTTAGTGAAGATTGGGCTATCATAGAAGAAGAACTGGAACAGAATCTAAGACACGATGAATCCCTTCAAGCCTTGAACGAGAAAAGAAGAGCCGAACAACTTCAGAAAGCATTCGGCGATGACAAGGTCCTTGAGACCATGCTCGAAAAGCTTCTCAAGGTTTCTCCATCTCTAGGTGGAATTTTCGGTCGTGGAGTGAAACTAAGTAAACCAACTTCATTTGAGTGGAGACAGCGGATAGGATCCTATTCTGGTAAACGATTCCCCACGTTCTTCAGGTTGAAACTTGGCTTTCCGACAGAAATAAAATGTCCGATCAATGGAGCAAGGATAGCGCCCTTCGAGACCGATGCAGAGAATCACTACTTCACGCGCCCTTTGGAGGCTGGCACTTGTGCGGTCACGCCATCAGAAACCTTCGTGTCGGCGAAACTATGGAACGGCATAGCCCGTATCGCCATTGCGCCACCTCCGATGTCATCGCCGGGAGACAAGATTGCTGTTCGCGTCACCGTGTCGGACCGCTCACGTCCAACTCCTGTATGCGATATTACGCTCGCCATAGTTGTTGATGAGCCCAGGAATGTGACGATTCTCACTCAACAGGCATATCATCATAGAAACGGTGTTGTGAAGCGTGGTAGGATCAAACGATTCATAGAAGGGATCGATGAAGAGACAGGCATCCAGCTTCCCAAAACTAGGCCTCTTGAAAAGTCAAGCCCTGAATGGGCTCGTTATTTCTCTGACGATGAAGATGCGATCAATCTACAGTTAGCTATCGAACAATTGGACCTGATCTATGTTAACATGAGCAATCCGTATCTCCTAAATGAAATGGCCCAAAGGCCGGGAGACGAGGTTCTCATTCAGAACCAATACAGGGTTGGAATGGCCTTGGCGACATTAGCGATCTATCACTCACTCAAGACTTCCCAGGGTGGGCAGAATGGAGTCCTCGATATCGAGAGACTCAAAGTAGATCTACGAAATTCTCTGAGAGGCGTTGCTATGATCATACTACCGCTAATAAACTCCATTAGTTCAGTAGTGAAAAGGGAGACGCCAAGTTAGATGTTGTTTTCACGACTAAGATATGAGTTGAAAAACCATGACAAAGATCGATCGCAGCACCATCCGAAATGACAAATCCAGAAATTTCAACCCTTATCAGAGAGGTAGAAGATTCGAGTACAGGACTCGAGATTACCTAAGAAAACAAGGATGGTATGTCATAAGACAACCGAGATCCATGTTCCCAGATTTGATAGCGTTCAGAGACGGAACAATGCTTCTTGTAGAATGCAAAGTCCACGGCTATATTGCTCCTGCAGAACGGCGGAAGATCCGCAAGTTGGTCAATCGACGACTGGGCGGCAAGCCGATTCTCGCATCAAAGAGAGAAGGAGAAATCATGCTACAGTTTTTGTCGTCACGATCAGGAAAATACGATGAGCCATTCGATATCAGCTCAAGATTTCGTGGAAATAACCCAGAGATAGGACAGATAGTGTCGAAATTGCCAGTCGACCAAGAGCAAAACCATACACCTAAACCGCACACAGGCAACCTTGTCAAGCCATCCGACATCGGTTCTCTGGAGGTTGAGTCCCAGGGTGGTACCGTATGAGGGAAATCAAGACCGACCTAAGCCGATTGGATGAAGTAATTGCTCGGCAATATGAGGACAAGATAAGGGGCATCGCCAAAGACTCAATTCAGAACTCGTGGCACCATAGAAAAGGCAAAGGTAAGGATTTCCAAACTCTATTCAGGTTTTGGAAGAAGCTGGGCGACGAAGACAATGTACTGCTCATCGAGGACAACGGCACTTCAGGCATGGGTGAGCGAGAATGGGAGGCCTTTCACTATCATTGGAAAACCACTAGCGACGAATATAGTCCGGGCACAGTGAGCCGCTGGGGGCAAGGCAAAACTCTTTTTCTCTATTTTTCAAGATCGAAACGCATGATAGCTGAGTCTGTGGATCAAAACGGCGTCTACAGGTATTCGGTGCGTACTCTAGACAAATTCATTCAGAATGATGATACTCCAGAGCCCGGTGATCCGAATTGGTTGAAACGCTCCGACAGCAGTCTGAAGATGATACAAGACTTCTTTCCGCCTGTGTCCCAGCTGAATCACCAAGGAACGCGCGTTTGGATAATGAATGTTAAGGAAGAACTGGCAAACGAGATCGTTAATGGTCGTCTGACAGAGGAACTAAGCGAATCTTGGTGGGAGATTATTTTGAAGTACAAAGCACGAATCGTATACCAAGATGGCGAGAAGACTATTCAGGTAGGCCTTCCAACTCTCCCTCAGTTGGTTGATGAGTGGGAATCAACACCAGTCTCTTCAATAGTTGTGGATGGTAATCAAGGGAAAATACTCAAACTCAAGTTGGTACTGACAAAGGAGGACATAAGCCAATCTTACCGAGGTATCGCTATCCAGAGAGGGGGTATGACCGTAAAGCGATACGATTCGCCTTCTATCCCTCCTGAATTCAAGTCGAAGGTGCATGGATATTGCTATCCAGATGACGAACTCGACCTCGAGCTCTACAAGATAGAGCTTGCGAATCATGAGGATTTTGAGCCGCGGAAGTCCGTATGGGTCAACTTGCGTCGAAGAATAGACGAGCAAGTAGAGAAGTTCCTAGCCCCGCACATAAGGAAGCCTTCCATCAATAGACCACAGATTGATGTGGAAGAAATTCTGAAAATAGTCAATAGGATCGTCGAGGACCACTTAGGCGGGACCGGGCCATCAGGTACCACACCTCCTCCACGGCCAGACGTGCGGTTCGAGCCATGGTCTTTCAAGGGAACCGACCAAAGGTTCGACGCGGGGGATGTCCTTCAGCATAAGGCTTCCATAAAGAACGCCAAAGACAGAGTAGTCGAAGTCCTAGTAAAGAGATGCATAGAAGACAGGCACAGAGTGAAGTATGCGGAATATGAGACTACACCAATTAGAGTTCAGAGGCACCACTACTGGCACCTAAGCTTACCTGATATCGATCTAGCTACGCTAGGAATCGGCGTTGGAGAGTACTCTTTGCGTGGTGTCTTGCTGGACAAAAAAGGCAATGTACTGCATTCTCGGACTGCAACGTTCTACTATGGTGAAGACCCGCCGCCTCTAGGACCCCCAGGCGCCCCGACAGGGGGTTGGTTGAAAAAATTGATCTTCGCACCTTTAGGTGGAACCCAAGCTCATCTTAGGAATTTACCTTATAATCCCACGGACGGCAGTGTCATGGTGAATGAAGCATATAGCGAGTACAAGGCGATTCTGTCGAAGCTCGCCCAAGAGACAAAGGAAGCGGTTCGCAGAAGGATCAAACAGAACTGGATTAACGTTCTTCTGGAAGAAGCCTCGAAAGAAAATTTGGTCCATGCCTATGAGAAAAACAAAGAGTTCAGTATAGAACACATTCGTCTTGAGGGAAAAGAGCTCTTTGATCGCATGTGGTCCGACTACGTCGAGGAATATGGGGTTGTGTGATGGTAAGGCGAAGGAAAATCAAATACGTGGATGGAGCAGGTGGAAAGCATACCTTGGACGCGATCAAGATTGATGTGTCGTCGGGAGTTGACGACCAGGTCATAGATGAATACCTCGATGCGTCTGAGGATGACAAAGTCATTAAATCGAAAGCTCCGGATATTCGCCGCTACCTTGAACAGACCGAGAAAATGAACAGGTTAGAACGCTATTACGAACTCGGGGGCATGCTCCAATTCATTGACGAAATCAGCACTAACGATGAGGATCGAAAGCAGACCCTGAAGCGACTATTTCACGACCTCAAGATCAGGAAGACGCTTGCCAAGGACAGGCTTGACCGATACCCCGAACGCGCGTACATGCTCGCAAAACTGCCCAAAGAGCTGGTTTTCCTCCCCGGTCTCACTTGGAGTCACTGGTTTGACATCTTGGAATACCCGCATATTTTTCAGAATCGTGTAGTTCTTGAAAGCATTGCGCGAAGATGTTCGGACCAAAGATGGGCCTCAGGCAAAACAGGTCAGTTGCGCGGCGAAATTCAAAAGGTGAACAGCAGCCTTAGTTCTGCTCCTAACTAGGGTTCATTTTGTCCGAGCCCGACCTTATCAAAAGGCATGCCAAATTTGTTCGGAGTCTCCTACTTTGGGGAGAAAACAATCAAAGAGATTTTGCTTGGAGGCACACCAAGGATCCTTATGAGGTCTTTGTGGCCGAGTGTCTTGTTCAGAGAACCAAAGCGTCACAAGTTGAACCAATATATCAAGAATTTCTGAAGAAGTGGCCGGACTTCATTTCGCTCTCAAAGGCGACCCCTCATCAAGTCACTACCGTTATTCGACCGCTCGGGCTTGAATATCGCGCCAAAAGAATTAGGACAATTGCACAGCTCATCGTGCGTCTCTTCGGTGCTACAATCCCTGACGACCTTGATGAACTGAAGCGACTGTACGGAAAGGGATTGGGAGACTACATGGCACATGCCATACTGTGCTTCGCTTATGGTCAAGATGTACCCGTTGTTGATAAGAACGTTGAGAGAATTCTCAAACGAGTGTTCTCTGTCAGAACACGGAAAGACGGTCACAGAGACCGAAGGTTGTGGGCTTTCGCGGCACAACTTGTGCCCAGAGGCAAAGCTAGGTATTATAATTGGTCGATGATCGATTTTGGAGCATTGGTGTGCCCGGCCAAGAACCCTTTATGCTCGAGCTGTCCCATCTTGGAAATTTGTGACTACGGACAAGACCGCATGAAACGCACTGACAAAACAAGTCGCAACTAACTGTAGTTAAACCGGGCTCGGCCCGCTGCTATCTCGTAGTGGATAATGGGCACCTTGAGCGGTTCCAAGAATGGTTTGATAGCAAGTGCAACCGCCTGCGCACTTAAAGGCGGAACCGCGTTTCCGATCTGCTTGAACTGCTGCAATATCTTGCCGGGGCCAATGAATCGGTATCGGTCGCGGAAAGACTGCAACCTCGCCGCCTCTCTGGGTGTGAATGAGCGAGCTTGGTCACGGTCTGGGTGTACGTACATGAGACCATCTTTCTGCATGTGCGCCAAAATCGCAGTCGAGGGCCCGTCCCATCGCTGTTTTCTGATTTTGTCTTTGAAGATATCTGATCTGTAAGGCCTTAGCCGTTTGGGGAGGTCCACAATCGTCTGTCCAGGCTGGAGCAGTCTGAAAAGCTTTCTATCACGCTCGCTGTGCTTTCGTGCGACATGGTTGTAGAGCTTGGCCGAACCTTCCCGGGCCCATCTTTGATACGGAGTGAGTTCCGAAACTCGAGGATACTCTATCTCATCCTCTCCCTTACCCGGCGCGAGCGGCGGGAGGTCTGAAATTGCATCGAAGATGGTTAGGCAGCGTGAACGTTCTTCGATGTTGGCTTCATCAGCATTTTCCGCTCTTAGAGGATCGTAATGCGTCCCACGTGGGAACGGGTTCGTTACACCGATTCTATTTCCGATGAAAATTGCTCGCTTTCGTATCTGTGGCACTCCGTAATCTGCCGCATTCAGAATTCTAACATCTGTCTCATACCCAACTCCGCGAAAGTCTTCCAATACTTGGTCTTTGATTCGTCCGTCTTGGAACGAGAGCATGCCGGGAACATTCTCCATCACAAGAAACTTTGGGCGTAAGGCGTCGACAACCCTGATGAAGTGCTTGTAAAGCTTGTTTCTCCTGTCGTCGATGAAGCGCTTTCTGCCGTTGTATTTGATGAGATGGTTTATCTTCGGTTTGCCGATACGAGAGAAACTTTGGCAGGGTGGTCCACCAACAACTACATCGACCCGCCCTCTGATAGTGAGTTTTTCAATATCTCCTTGGATTACTATAGTGCCATCGGGACCAAGGTTGTGGCTGAGCGTTTCGCAACCCCACTTATCGTTGTCAACTGCCGCAATAATCCGGTAACCTGCTTCTCTGAAGCCTTCGCTCAATCCGCCAGGAGCAGCGAATAGATCAAGGACCGATGGAACACGAGTCAAATTCTCAGGCTCGATAGCGGTTGTCACATCTACCCCTAGAAAATCTTTCGTTCGCGATCGGCCTTTAAGTTCTTTCTGAGCGCTGATTTCGTCGATGATTCCGTTTGGCACATGAGTTTCAACATCAAAAATGTGTACCGCGAACAGCCCCAGGGGAGCCGCCACATTAAAAGTTCGAATCTCGTTTGTGGCTTTGATGTTCGGACAAGCTTCGTCTGGCACTGACTGCATTTGATCATACCTAGTCCGACTTACTCTGTATCATTACGATCTGCGGAACGATATTCCCCATATGCTCAAGGGTTTTTTCAAATTCAAACATCGCGGCGTTCTTGTTAGCCAACTCATCCAGCAACTCCTTGGAGGTCGTTGGGTTATTCCAAACTTCAGCTAGTGCATCTCTAACCTCCCCTTCATTTCGAGCCCTTGTGCAAATCTTCTGCACGGTCACACGCTTCTCCACTCCACGACCGTGGAGCATTTCGTTTAGATCTGTTGCCTTTAACAGCTGGATGTTCATTCTTGCAGCATATTGCGCAAGGGATACTGATTCGTTTCCTATCGTGACCTTTTCTTCAGGATTGAAGGCTGTCCCGGCAAAGATACCAATTATGCCTTGTTTGATAGCTCTGCCTTCAGGAGTGTCAACGCCAAAGTCGTAGCTCCATTTCAAGACACTCAAGAAGCCCTCTAGATCTCTCCTTCTCACCAGCCCCCACTTGCATTCCAAGACGTACGTGATCGGTTGGCTAATCGGACTTGGGCAAATCGTCCACACTCTGTCAACTTCAGCAAATAGCTTCCGTTCGCCTATTGGCTTAAGGAGCTTCAGCGTGATCCGGCGCTTGTCCATTCTCGATCGATGGGCCTGTTCAAGGAACTCTGCTCCCTTTGTTAGCTTGTCAACGAAGAATTCGACGCACGCTTCCCAGTTGTGGCCTATGCGGTTGTCCTTGCCCTTGACTCTACGGATGTAGTCTTTCTTGTCTTCGATAGCAATCTTGAGGTCTTCCTCGCCTAGGCTTGAATGGTAGCAGTAGGGAAAGTTGAAGATCTTCAGTTCGATTATTTCGTCTTTGTAGAGTTGCTTGGCTCTGTCAAGTGCAAGTCGAATCTGATCCTCGTTGCAGCGAAGTTTCTGTTTCAGAAAACTTAAGCTAACAATCTCTTTGAGCTCTTTGGCTTTGAGAATCTCGTCTCGGATTACGCGGATTCTCTCAGCCAAGGGATTAATGTGGGAACCCCCTTCGAGGAGCGAGTCTGTTCGATCTAAGGCTTCAGCGATTGCCTGGCTGCGGGATTTTGATGCGTCTAGGTAGGTTACGATGAATCCCGCTGCGAATGGTGTTTCGTGCTCTGCTGTTCTGTAGCCCCGGAAAAACACGTGACCCCTCTTTTCGTATCTGCGCATCTGCTCTTTGCGGCTATCAGACAACTGGCAGAGGTGAATTCTAGTTAGTGGTCGACCCGGGCCGAGTTCAATCCAATGACCCAGTTTGTCCGGGGAACCTTGAATACTTGGATCCGTATTGGATTCGAATGGTCCGATGTAGGCAACTCGAAGGCCGAGAACATCACGATACCATCGTATGGCCTTCTTCCTGTCGGAAACGACAACCGCGACGGTGTCGATACCGGTAATTGTCATTACTTTCTGTCGCCAACAGACGATTCGGTCATGTGCTAATTATGATTTCGTGCGTGGTGGTTATTCTGGGGCATGCCCACAGATCGAACTTGCTCTATGCAAGAACTATGAGTTTGCCAGATTCAGATCTACGAATACTATCCATTATCTTAGCTTCAGCCTTCCCCTGTCCCAAGTACATTCCGAGGGAAAAGTGAATACTGAAACCAAGAAGCGCTAGGATACCAAAGTGATATGGAAGCGGCGCCCTGTTCAGCCACAAGGAACGGTAGAACAAGCCCACTAGTGTGAGGATTGCCCCCAGTCCAGCCAATGCGCCGACCGCAGAGAAAAGCAGGGATGTGTGAAATGGACCCGCGTTTACTCCGGTGATCTTGAATTTCTCGAAATATGGAAGCACTAATGCTGGTGCAAATCCTCCAATGGCGGTGAGGACAACCAGTGCAGGAATCAGATGACGCGAGAACAGAATTGGGCCTACTCCAGCAGCTGGCCTAGAGAAGATGTCGAGAGCGTGTAGGACCGGTTGGAAGAAACCTGCCTTGGGGCCGTCCCCATTGTAAACGTCCCAATCCAGGCCAACAGTGGAAATGAAGACCAAGACGGGTACGTACAACCAGTGTGCTCGATCAAGCAATCTAGCTTTCCTGCTCGACAGAGGCGGTTTCTTCGAAATCTCAATGATTTGTTTCGAGTGTGTGAGATGTGCTATGAATCTACCGAGACCCGATGATGACGAACCCCCTAGAAAGAGGATCATGAAATATCCAAGCACAACCACGCCTAAACCCGCGAGAGAAGTGGTTGCAATTATAACCGGTGGGCCAAGTGTCGGGCCCAAGGTTGAGCGTTCCCACAACGTGCGAACGCTGAACCTGAAAATAGTTTGGGAAATCGATAGAAGGCTTTATGCGATTAGTGGTCTCCATCAGCCCGTTCGCGGTACGAGTAGGCTGCCGAATTGAAACAAGCCCAGATAACGCTCCCAATCGAAGAACTCCCAACTAAATGGTATAACATAATTCCTGACCTTCCGAACAAACTTTCGCCCCCAAAAGAACCTCCCGAAGGAGAATCGCGAATACAGGCCCTAGGCCGAAGAATGATCGGCGAATGCCTAAGGCAGGAATCATCCAACTCGCGATGGATCGACATTCCAGAAGGAGTAAAAGAACTCTACATACAAGCAGGAAGACCCCGCCCCCTCTACAGAGCCTACAGGCTTGAGGAGAAGCTGGGACTCAAGAAAGTCCGTCTCTACTACAAGCGGGAAGACCTGAGCCCGACTGGCTCGCAC
>Ga0315280_10004397_pt1 | contig 20840 bp, 17 predicted proteins | sample YL17G06_40_MG_FD_203697 | JGI IMG/M metagenome (GOLD analysis project Ga0315280, IMG submission 203697) | Sediment microbial communities from Yellowstone Lake, YNP, Wyoming, USA - YL17G06_40 | ecosystem: Environmental > Aquatic > Freshwater > Lake > Sediment | place: USA: Wyoming | collected...
ACACTACAAGACAGCCATCTACTTCCACTGCGGCGGACTGGATCTATACCCAAAGCCCTCGCTTACGGCATGAGAAATCGAGGACCACAACATATGGGGGTCACCCACTCAAAACCCGGAAGCGCGAAATAAAGAAGCTCCGATCCTCTTAAGGAGAATCACGATGAAAAACAACTGCTCACGCCGGGACTTCCTCGCCGCTGGCCTGGTTTTTCCGGTAACCGCCATACGGAATACGGTTTCTGCGCCTCAGGCACCAAAGCTCGCGTACCGTTTGCTTGGGAAAACCGGTTTGAAGGTAACCACTCTATCTTTCGGATGCATGACAAACTCTGATCCGTCGGTGATCGTCCGAGCGGCCGACCTGGGCATTAATCATTTCGATACGGCCCGCGGATACCAGAACGGCAACAACGAACGCCTGGTCGGACTTGCCCTGAAGGAAAGACGGAAGCAAGTCATCATCTCGAGCAAAAGCGCGGCCAGGACGAAAGCGGAGGCATTGGCCAATCTCGAAACCAGCCTGCGTGAATTGGGCACCGATTACCTGGATATCTGGTATCTGCATATGAAAAACGAGCCCGCTGAGGTGACCGACGACCTGCTGGAAGCCCAGCGTGTGGCCAAAAAGGATGGAAAGGTCCGCTTCTCGGGCGTCAGCACGCATTTCAACATGGACCGCATGCTGCCCTACCTTGCCAAGCTCGGGCAGATTGACGTGGTGCTGACCACCTACAATTTCTCAATGAGATCCGTGGCGAGCGATCGCAATACCGACATGCAAGCACCCAGAACGGATATGACGAGTATCATCCGGAGTGCACGCCAGTCGGGCCTGGGCATCATTGTAATGAAGACGATGGCCGGCGGCGTGACCCGGGTCGGGCGCGGCGACCGGCTGTACGGCGCGGATCCTCAGCTGCTGAGCAAACAGCTGGCCCGCGAGGGCGTGCCTGTGGCGGCAATCAAATGGGCGCTGAAGAACGAATCTGTGGATGCGGCGATTGTCTGCATGACCAATCACGACCAGCTTGATCAGAATCTGCGCGCAATGTCCGAACCGTTCACACCGAAGGACGAGGAGCTATTGAGGATTCAACTGGCCGGCATCAGCCCGACCTATTGCCGAATGTGCGGTTCGTGCGGAGGGATTTGCGAAAAGGGATTGCCCGTACCGGATGTTTTGCGCTTCCTCACCTATGCGGAGGGTTACGCTCAATTCGCCATGGCGAGACAGCTGTTTCTGGCTTTGCCCGAAAGAGTTCGTGCCGTCCGATGCTATGAATGCGAAACATGTTCGGTCCGCTGTCCCAACGGCGTAAAAGTGCGGGAGCGGATAATCTTCGCGCAGGAGATGTTTGCGTAATCGAGGACAAGGTTCTCAGCCGAATTGCAAGTATCTGAAACGAAGGCTCTTGCCCTGTCCCGTCCGTGCCACGTTTCGGACGCTTGACAGGGACGAGGCGATCCCGGATGCTCCCGTTTATCACTGCGCATCCGGAGGAACATGAAAGCACTGTTTCAGCTATGGCATTTGCTGCTGTTGATCCTGGCCGGGTGGATCAATCGCAGACAACAGGACGCTATCGATTACCTCCTGGCGGAGAACCGGATTCTCCGGGAGAAACTCGGGAAAAAACGAATCCTACTCAACGACGACCAGCGTCGGCGGTTGGCTGTCAAAGGCAAGATCCTTGGACGGAAGATGCTGGAGCAACTGGGCACCGTCTTCACGCCAGATACGATTCTACGCTGGCATCGCGAACTTGTTGCCCGGCACTGGGACTACAGCGGAAGAAGGAAACACGTTGGGCGACCGCCGGTGTCGAAAGAGATACAGCAACCTTCCGTCACCTTGATACTCTCTTGACGGCGAGCACGTTTTGCTTGCCGTAGATTGTAAGGACATCCGGTGCGCCGCTTTTCGCTGTGAAACCGATGTTGACCTGTTTCGCAGTAACCAGGTCATAGCCCGCGAATTCCGTGTCTGAGACAGGCAGAAAGGAGTAAGAGGCTGGAGTGACAATGTCCAAAGGCCCGATGCCGATGTTTTTGTCGTCCCGCCAGATCAGACGGAACACAAGGTTCCCCTTTTCGCCCCTCAGGATAACTTGGGTTTCAAAGGCGTGTTCCTGGATCGCCGACGGCAGGGTCTGAAACGCTTCGACTTTCTGCAATTCCCCTGTTCGCGTTTTTTATTTGATTCTCTCGTTTTGCGATGAAGTTGAATTTGGCGCCCCGGCGATTCAGTACATTCATTTCCCCTACATGGCGCGGATTTATCGCGAACGGCAGCGTTTAGAAAAAATGCCTGGGTTGCTTGGATGGATGCGCACAGCCATCTATTTGCACCGTCCGTGGCGAATGATTTCGGGATTTTCGTTCGAACGAATGAGAGCGAACACTACTCTAGTAAATTCGCACTGGACCGGGGAGCGTGTCAGAAGAGAATTCAACGTTGAGCCCATCGTTGTGTATCCGCCGGTGCCCGGTGATTTCCCAGCGATTCCCTGGGAAGCGCGCGAGAATGGATTTGTTTGCATCGGACGCCTCTCTGGCGAAGAGAAATTCGAGTGAATCATTTCAATTTTGTCCGCCGTTCGAGCGCGCGGATACGATATTCATTTGCATATTATCGGCAAGGCGCAGCCGCATCCTGGCGCTGAGATTTATTATCGGCAGTTAATGAATTTGGTGCGGCAACATGTGGATTGGATTACGCTGGAGGAAAACAATTCGCGCGAGGAATTGGCGCAACTCGCCGCCCACCATCGGCACGGGATTCACGGTATGTCAGATGAACATTTCGGAGTTGCCGTAGCGGAGATGGTGCGAGGTGGTTGTGTGGTTTTTGTGCTGGACAGTGGCGGGCAAGTGGAAATTGTAGGAGAGGATCGCAGGTTACGTTACAATGCCGACGAAGAGGCGGCGGAAAAAATCGCGCGGGTTTTGGAGGATGCGAATGCCCAGGAGGAATTGCGGGACGCGTTAGCGCAGCGCGCCAAATTATTCACAACCGAGAATTTTATGAATCGTATTCGCGAAATTGTCGCGCAGTGCCTTGACGAATCGGCGTAAATGGATCAAAGGGGGATTCACCCATCGCTCCGCAACAAACAGTTCCATGATCTGCCAACGAAGAGGACGCGATTTTATGGTTCACCTATGAGCAAAGTTTTGATCCTCTTTTATAATACGATGTGGGACGTGACGATTGATACGCGCGCGAAATTGCCGGATGGATTTGAGATCACGGCTGACCGCCGTCGCTATGCGGATGCGAGTGCGGCAGTTTTCACATTCCCTCAATGAAATGGACGCCGCGGTTTTTGTTTCCGCGCAAATTGCCTCGCCAATTGTGGGTTGCGTGGTCAATGGAATCGAGAGAAAATTATGCGCGCCTGCGCGATGAATCTTTCATGCGTAATTTCGACTTGACGATGACGTATCGCCTCAACTCGGATGTGCCTCAACTTTATTTTTCGTATTACAGCACCGTTCAAGAACTGGCGCACGCCTTGCGGAGACCGCCCCAATTAAAAACGGCGGACGCGCTGGCGGTGATGTTCATTTCGAGCCGGGTGGATCGCAGTGGGCGGCGCGCCTACGCGCGGGAATTGATGCGTTATCTTGGCGTGGATTCGTACGGGAAATTCTTGCGAAACAAAACGATTCCGAACGACCGGGGGCGTCCATCGAAAAACGAAATCATCGCTCGTTACAAATTCACACTGGCTTTCGAAAACTCTATCAGCGAGGATTACGTTACTGAAAAATTCTTTGATCCGCTGGTGTTCGGTTCTGTCCCAGTGTACCTGGGTGCGCCGAACGTCGCGCGCTTTGCGCCGGGCGATCATTCTTTCATCAACGTTGCGGATTTTCCCAGCCCGCGCGTGCTCGCGGACTATTTAAATCAACTAGGGCGTGATGAGACGGAGTACCAGACGTATTTTGCCTGGAAGGAAAAACCATTTCTGCCTGCCTTCTCGCAAATGCTGGTTATCCAGGAAAAAGACTCGCTCGTCCAATTGTGCGAACGCGTTCGGGCTTGTCTTGCCGCCCGCGCTTGATACGGTGCGTTCGCCGCATTCGCTATTCCATCCTCGATGGGGACTTCGCCCAGAACCTCGTGGTCGACGTAGCTTACGTAGTTGCTGAAGCGTCCCGCGAATCGTCGTTTAGCGAACCGAGTCCCCCGCCCGCGTAGGATTTGAATTCCCTTATATTGCTCCCGGTTAAAGAGGTACCCCCTCGTCTCGCTAGCCTGGATTTCCACGGAAAACCATTCGCCTAAGAATTGGCCGGTTTTTCGGGTCCTTGGAAGGTTGTCAATTTGAGCAATAGGTTGTCCCACCAGGGGACGGGTACAGGCTGGTCGATGAGACCAGACGCGAGAATGATGGGCAGGTGAGAGCGACGGTGGAAGCTAACCTCGACTTGATGCTCGGTGATCTTTACGTCGGCGGGCATGTCTATCAGATCCCGGAAGATATGGCGAGCCTGGGCGTCGGAGTATCCACGCATGCGACGTGCCAGGAGGCGATATAGGCCGCTGGCGACCACAAGTAGGGCCATGTCAAAGTCAATCTTCAAGCCGACAGCCGACGAGAGTGCATCCATATGAAAGAACCGAACGGCATCCGAGAGTGCGTTCTCGATCAACATCCGCTGTGCATAGCGCGTGATGAGCTGTTTGGCTGAGGTTCGCTTTTGGTTGGTGAGCAAAACGGTTGGTTGATCGTGCCCGAGATCCTGAATATAAAGCTGTCGGAATTCGCGGCCAGCCAGGCTGATTGTCTGCTCGTAGACCCGGGGAAAACGGTACTTGCGGGTGGGCACATCCAGTTCAACAACCCGCCATGCGGAACGCGGTAGATTGACAATTTCCTTCAGTACGCCCGGCGATCGCCGCCGGAGTGTGATGAAGTTGATGTGCATTTTGTCCAGTCGTGCCAACTGGGCATACGTCGTAAGCCGCGAATCGAACACAAGATGGCGCGGGAGTTTGCCGTGGGTTCGTTTCCAGAAGGAGATGAACCGAAAGATCTCTTCCGCCTCCTCACCCTTGAGGAGATCAGCGTTGGAGTAACAGAAGGCCCGGCCTTCGGCATCCTGCGCCAGAAAGACGAGAACGCTGGGTTGGCGACGGCTGCGGGCTGAGACATAGTGGCGCTCGACCACGGGCGTTTCGCCGTAGTACGGCACTGAGTGAAAGTCGAGGTTGAACGACTCGCCGGTAAACAGATCGGAACCAGAAACCTGTTCATGCCACTCGGCTAGAAGTCGAGTAGTCCTGGCGGGAGTGATTCTCGATGAGTACTCGGACAGGTAGCTCTTTTTGGGGATTGCGTTGAGTCCGGAAAATAATGCCAGTCCCTCGTCAGCCGCAAGCGCCATGATGTGGCTCTTACGTTCGATCGACCAGAGTTTCAGAGCCAGGGAGGCTCGAAGCGCATGCTCGGCCGGAATCATCTTCGAACCCGGCAGGTGGGCAGCGGTTGCAAGCTTGTCCGTGTTAAGCCGGACGAGATCAGGCACAAAAAGGAAAAGACCGCCACAACGCGTGCTGAACGATCGAGGCTCCAGAGAGAACTCCCGAACGTCTGCCACCGCTTCGACAGTAGGGCGGGGGTAATCAGGACGCTCTTCGTCGAGACGTCGCGGGAGCGGGGCGAATCCTTCTACTTTCAGCACTTCGCGCACGGCAGTCGGGCTCAAGGGGCAGTTTCGTTCCTTCAAAGTCTGACTGATTTCGTAGACCGAGTAGTTCTGTTTACGCAGGCTGATGATCAAGTCGCGGGCTGCAGACTTTTTGGGTTGGGACTGAGGCCCATGATGGGGAGAGACGAAAAAGACCGGATCCGGGTCGCGGCGGAAGTGGTGACAGAGGACGTGGTAAGAGCCAATGGTGTAGCCGAAGTCGCGGGCGACCTCTTTGGGGGGTCGGTCATCAACAAAATAGGCTCTGAGGGCCTCGTAGATGCGTTGTTTGGGACTACAGGGCTCAAGGAAGAAGCGGCGGCATTTGCTTAGGTCTTTGGGTGCGCTAATTCTCATGAATCTACAGTACAACATAATACATATGATACATATGGTGTCAAGCAGATTCCAGGGTACAACCCATTGTCTGCACAGAACGTCGATATTACAAGGATAATGCAGCATCATCGGGGGCTTGGGAAATCTAGATGTACTCGTGTAGATTGCGGTTACAATATGACAAACGTTTGAATCGGCGCACCATAATTCTAATCCATGATAACCTGTGGCACCAGCTTAGGAACGGAGCAACCCCAGGTAATTGCTTCAATTTTCTGTTGTGCCATGGCGGCAAGGCAGTAATAGAAACGTTACGACTTAGGCGAATGGTTTTCCGTGGAAATCCAGGCTAGCTTCGTCACGAGCAGCCGGGAGTAGGGGAACCCCTGCCACAACAGGGACTCGACAGTGATGATCTCGTACCAGGCCTTCACAAAGCTCGGTGAGCAGTTGGCCGGTAGCGGCCGTGTCGGGATAGAATGATCGGTTGAAGAAGGCGATGTGCACGTCGGCGAACTGGCCCTTTTTATCGTTCCGTCAATCTTCGGTCGAGAATAGCGCGTACTTCTTGGCGATCCTTTGTCGAGAAATACCAGTCAATGGTCCGGTGCAAACCGCCTATGAATTTTACTTGAGGTTCCCAGTCAAGCAGTTTTCGCGCCAGGGAGTTGTCTGCCACTCGGTTCATCGGCCCCGTGGGCATTTCGCGGTGAAATTCAATGTCCGCCTAATGCCCGGTGTATCGGAGCACCTCATTTACGGCATCGATAACCCTCGTCCGTTCCATGGTTCCAAGGTTCAGGGACGCACCGTCCTCAATCCTTTCGGCAGCCCGAATCGTCCCGGCAACGATGTCGCTTACGTGGGTCCAGTTGCGAATCTGGTTGCCATCACCCCATACCTGAAACGGATCTTGGCCAACAAAGGCGCGCGCGATCATGGCTATGACGGCGTGGTTTTCATGGCCGCGGTCACCGTAAACGGTAAAGTATCGGCAGGAAGCAGAATTCATCCCCCAATCTTTGTAATAGGATTTGAGGGTCATTTCCCCCATCAGTTTTGACCAGCCGTACATGTTATCGGCATCGAAAGGTGGCCCGACCATGTCCTCGGTGAGGTATAGGATCTCTTCGGGGTTTGTCTGCAAGTGGTTCGGGTACACGCAGCCCGACGAGGCATAGACAACCTTGTCGACTCCTGCCCGGTGGCAGGCCCGAAAGACGTTGCCATCCAACATCAGGTTGGTCGCGCACGCTGCCTGATGAAGATCCACATAACCTCGCCCGCCGTGATCAGCCGCAAGATGGAACACCACACTCATTCCTTCTACCGTTTTCTGGGCGATCCCGGAATCATTGAGATCGGCTTCAATGAATTCAACTTCTCCGTTTCGGAGGTGATGTCGAATATTCTCCAGCTTGCCACTACTCAGGTTATCCACGACACGAACCCGCGCTTCGCGCTCGATCAAAGCATCTAGCAAGTGCGACCCGATGAAAGATGCGCCTCCCGTTACAAGAACTTTCCGTCCGCTCCAGTCCATGACTTTCTCCGATTTCTACTCCTCGTCTTGGTGCCTCTTCTCTAGCACATGTTTGCCCAAGACTAGTATGTCCACTTTCGTCCGCAAAAAACACTCCAAGGCCTCCGATGAATTGTGAACAATAGTTTCATTCTCGTTGAAAATAATAGGAATTCGCTTTTTGGGGCTGGGTGGAGAATAGCATAAGTTGGGCCGGAAAGTCTGCTGAAATGTCCGGGCGGCCGGGTTCGAGGGCCTGCTCCTCCACCCCCGTTCGCGTCCTCACCCAAGCACACCTTCTCCCAGGCGGTGAAGCCGCCGAGAAGCTTTATTCCGTCCAATCCAACGAGCCCAGGTCATCCTCCCAGGCAGGGATTTGGACATCGACATCATAGTCCAGAGTCCTCGGCGCGGGAGTGGGAGGCGGACGCTCCGGTCGGTCCCAGAGCTTGAGGTGACGCAGGATTCTCTCGATGACGCTGGGGGCGTCGATGAGGCTCACGATCTTCAGCCGCCCGCCGCACCGGGCGCAGAGCAGAGGGTCGGCTTCGTAAACCTTCTTGATCAGCCGCGCCCAGCTACGAAATCAGCGGGAGCTCGATTCGGGACGGATGTTGCGCGTCGGGGTACATCGTGTTCACCGCTGTCTGTCGCTAAATGGCTAGCGCCCCCGGATTCGCGTACGGGAAATCGGCAAATTTCAGGGAAGTTGAAGTGCTGAAAAGTGTGGGATATCTGTCGGCAAGGATGCAAGTTCGGGCGCCCGCCGCAGCATCAGACATCGATCCATGCAAGCTCGATCGGTCTTGCATCCTCGAAGGGACCGCTTCAGGCAGCCTGCTGCCAATCATATCGATGAGGAAGTTGATGAAAAACGGAATCATGAGTTCGGATTTATAGCATAGAGGTGCACTCCGCGGCCGCGTTAACTGCTTGAATTTGCTGCCTCACGGAGCTATGGCGACACACAGGGCTTGCGCCCTGGGCTGTCGCTGTGACACCCCTGCGGGGCTGGATTTCCCGATTCAACTCGGACAATTCATTTAAAATATCTCACCCGGTTACTCCCGGAATTGTCAAACTCTATGAGTCCTCCAGCAGAGCCGGAGGTTTACGCTAACTAATTATCACCTGCAGACACATATGTGGTGACGCAGCAGTGCAATTGCCGTCGTCAGTCCCCTACCAGCGCAGCGCCGCAAGCAGCGCTGCGTAGGTTTCGATGCCGCGCCAGAAGTGGCCGAGCCGGAGATTCTCGTTGTGTGAGTGCTGGCTGTTGTCGTAATTAACGATGGGCACGCCGATGACCGGGAGGCCGAGGCGATCGAAGACGTGCATCGGCACGCTGCCACCAAGGGTCGGCGCTTTCACGACGCCGGCACCGAGCGCGCCGTCCAAGACACGGGCCACAGCGGCAGACACCGGGAGATCCATGGACGTGCGCGTCGCCGGATACCCGCCGCCGTAGTCGAGGCGTGCAACGCGCGGATGGACTCGTCGCTCCTCCGGCGTGGCCGCACGATCGCGCACGACGAAGTACCCTTGCTTCCGGATGTGCGCGACGACCCGCTCGAACTGGCGATCCGGCTCGATGTTCTTTACGAGACGGATGTCGAAGGATGCCTCGGCTCGATCAGGCACGACGTTCTGAGACTCGTCGCCGACATACGCGCTGCGAAGACCCCGTATGTTCAGGGACGGCTCATTGATGAGTTCGACCAGCTTCCGGCCGCCGCCCTCTGCCTCGCCGATTTGCAGCTCGCGCAGGAGTTCGGCATCGTTGAAGGGCATGGCATCCAGCGCGGCTCGCTCGCGGGCGGTCAACGCCGCCACGTCCTCGTAGAAACCGTCGATGAGCACATGCCCCGAGCCGTCCTTCATCGACGCCAGCAACTGCGCCAGCCGCATCGCGGGGTTCGGTGCCCAGTTCCCGTAGTGGCCGCTGTGCAGCCCGCGGACCGGTCCGTAGACAGTGAGATTGAAGTCGAGGACGCCGCGATTGCCATAGTACACGAGGGGACGGCCTGACTGGTGGACGGGCCCGTCACCGGTAATCAGCACGTCGCCCCGAACGAGATCGCGGTGCGTGTTCAACGCGCATTCCAGGCCGGGCGATCCGTTTTCTTCTTCGCTGTCGAGAATGACCTTCAGGTTAACGGCGCGCGGAATGCCCTTCGCGCTGAGCGCGTCGATGGCAGCCAACAGTGCCACGATCGGCGACTTGTCGTCGGACGACGACCGCGCATAGATCCGCCAGTCGTCCTGGTAGGGTGTGCCGGCAGGCGGAAACGTCCGGAGTGCGCCGCCCGCCTCGAGGCTGTTCGTCCGGAGGCCCGGCTCGAATGGCCCGGTTCCGGTCCAGGCCTTCGGGTCCACGGGCTGGCCATCGTAGTGCGCGTAGAACACAACGGTGCGCGCGGCATTTGGCGCAGGCAGTTCGGCGAACACGATCGGCCCGCGGCGTTCGATTTCGAAGAATTGCACCCGCATGCCGCGGCGTTCAAACATGCTCCTCAACTGCTCGGCGTTGCGGCGGATGTTGGGCTCGTCCGAGGCGATGTTGGGAATCGCCAGCAGGTCGACAAGCTCCTTGATAATCGCCTGCTCGTGCGCCGTTCGATACGCACGCACGGTCGAGGCAATCTCGCCGGGCGTTGCCGGCCCTTGTGCCCACACAATGCCTGTCATCGCCGCCAGACTACCCAGCACGATCAGTTGCCAGCACCTGTGTATGCGCATACCGTTCCCCCGCCGCCGATATCCTATGAGCAGCCAGTTCCCCGACGGAAGTCCAGATAAGCTGCCTTTTGGCATCGGAGCCCGCCTGTCGCGGCGCTCCAGCTTCCGAGCTCTAGCGATTCACTTCGACGGCTGCTCAGTTTATACCAAGTCGGAGTTGTGGCAGGGAGATTTCCGCACGCCCGTGCTTTCGGTCACCGGCTCCTGCGATTCCACTTTCTTCCCGCCGCGCAAGCGGACGTTAAAGGAATGGCCGGCGGTACACAGGATCAGGGGGTCTTGCTTAAGGTCCACTTCCGCCCCGGCCCTGGTATCCCTGTTTTTGCCAACCTCTGCTGTTGGGAGCGCAAGGCATCAGCGCGTGCAGCGCGCTGAGTTTCTTGACACTACGCGGTGTTTGCCTGCATTAATTCCCCAGCACCATGCTTTCATCTTGTCGCCGGCTGGAATCGCAGCATAGAATGGGCATACATTCAGCGGATGAAGAGCAGAACATCAAGCGCTCATCAAACAATCTTGGGACGGGAACACCTATGAAAAGGACAGCGGGACATTGGTTCTTATCGAGTGTGCTTATTGCGGGGCTCGGCTTTTTATCATATGCCGCGGCAGATGTCGATCAGGGTGCCCAGCCGGAGCAGGCAAGAGCAGTGGCAAAGGCTCCGGAACATGCCGTGCCGGTGAAGCGTCTCCTGATCAGGAATGCCATGGTCATATACGGCAATGCCGAGCCTCCTTTCGGTCCGACGAGCATTTGCCTTGAGGATGGTCTCATCGCTCGAGTAGGTTCGCCGCCGCGCGACTGGTCGCCCGATGCCGAGATCGACGGGACCGGGAAATATGTAATGCCGGGAATTATCAACGGGCACATGCACCTGCAGGACGAGCGCGGGGGCATCCCGCAGCCAATTCAATACGAAATGAACCTGTACCTGGCGGCAGGAGCGACCACCATCCGCGATGTCGGGGCCGACTGGAACAAGGCAAAGCAGTGGCGCGAGCAGAGCAACGCACACAAGATGGTGGCGCCGCGCATCCTGCTTTACGAACGCATCTGGTCCGCCAAAGGCTCTCATACGCAGCAATTGGTGCGCGAAGGCGTACGCTTCGCCAAGGCGGAAGGCGTGGATGGCCTCAAGGCATCAGGCATGGACCGCGACCTGCTCGAGGCTTTTCTTGACGAAGCCCACAAACAAGGCCTGCGCTCGGCAGTACATATTGCCGTGGATGAGACCACTGCGAAGGATTGGGCCGAATTGGGGGTTACCTCCCTTGAGCATTTTTACGGCATTGCCGATGCGGCACTGGACGGCATTCAGGATTTTCCACCGGAACACAATGCCAGCAACGAGGTCCACCGTTTCGGCCGCGCGGGCGAACTCTTTATTCAGCCCAATCTCAATCGGAAGAAGCTCTCCGACGTGCTCGACCTGATGATCAAAAACAACGTGTACTGGTGCCCGACACTTTCCATCTATATCGCCAGCCGCGATGTCATCCGCTCCCAGAATCTCCCTTGGTACAAGGAGTATCTGCATCCGACCATGGAACGCTACTTCATGCCCGACATGCGCAATCATGGCTCCTACTTTCTCGGATGGACCAACACGCAGGAAGTCCGGTGGAAGAAAAACTACCAGGTGTGGATGGATGCCTTGAAGGAGTTCGGCGTCAAGGGGGGCGTCATCACGGTTGGGGATGACGCAGGATTCATCTACTCGCTTTACGGCTTCGGACAGGTGCATGAAATGGAGCTCCTGGAGGAAGCCGGGTTCCATCCGCTCGAGGTTATCAAGATGGCCACCGTGAATGGCGCGAAAATGATCGGGATGGAAAACAAGCTGGGCCGCGTCCGCCAGGGCTTCATCGCCGATCTGCTCGTGGTCAACGGCAATCCCGTCGAAAACCTGAGGCTCCTGAACCCATACGGGACCGATGTGCTGACCTACGACGGGAAGGTGGTCGACAACTATAGCGCCATTATGCCGGGTGATCCCAAGGCAAAGGTTGTGCACGGCGGCGGCATCGAGTGGACGATCAAGGAGGGCATCCCCTATCACGTCCCGACCTTGATGAAAGAAGTGAAAGCTATGGTGGATAAAGCAAGGGCGGAAAAGAAATAACCATCGCCTCAATCTTGAAATTGCCCCCGCGTGTCGCTGCACTGCTGCGCACTGGAATTCGAATTGCCCAAAGCCGGAGACCCATATGATTGCAGCCTTGATGCTTCTGATCGCCGTAGCAGGTTTTCCAATGTGGCAGCAGACCCCGGCGCAGGAGATCCATGAGGCCGTCCGCAAGGGCGATGCCGCCGGCATCCGCGCCATCCTGAAGGATCATCCGGAATACACCGGTGCACGCGGCGACCGCAATGCTACGCCGCTGCACATCGCCTGCGAAACAGGCCGGAAAGAAATCGTTGCGCTCCTGATGGCGAGTGGCGCGGATCCCAAGATCCGCGACGGCAATGGCGACATGCCCATCCATTATGCGGCTAGAAGCGGCAGTGTCGAAATTGTGAAGCTGTTCCTGGAGAAAGGGATCGGCGTCGGTATCGCCGACGACCATGGCCGGACTGCCCTGTATCAGGCAGCGGGAAGGGGGCATGCGCCACTCGTCGCCTTTCTCCTGGACCAGGGAGCGGCGTTGAATGCACCGGACCAATGGGGTTTCACAGCTCTGCACCAGGCTTCCCTGCGGGGAGGCCTCGAGGTGTTCAACCTGCTGGTTGCCAGGGGAGCCAGCACGAACGCCGCAAGCGGTGAAAAAACGACTCCGGTGCACTGGGCCGCTCAGGGTGGCCAGGCCGGAATCATCAGCCGGATGATCGATCTGGGATTCGATATCAATCAGACGGATGGCTTCGGCATGCTGCCCGTCTCCTGGGCTGCCCTGATGAACCAGCAAGCCGTCGTGGAGACCCTGGTCACCAGGGTCAAAGAATTGCGGCTCACGGACGACCTGAAACGGACTCCTCTCCACTTCGCCTCCTTCCGTTCCGCGACCGCGTTGCTGCAATTTCTCCTTTCGAAGGGCTTCGATGCCAATGCAGCGGACGCGGAAGGCAAAACTCCGCTCCATTGGGCATGCTGGGGCGGGCAAAAGAACAACGCCGATCTGCTGATCGCTCGCGGCTCCAAAGTGAATGCTGCGGATACGGGAGGCCTGACACCCCTGCACCAGGCGGCCGCAAAGGGAAATCTGGAGCTGATTCAGGGGCTCCTTGACAAAGGGGCTCCCTGGGATGCGAAGGATAAGCAAGGCCGGACGCCTGGCGACCTGGCGCGCGCCTATCATCGTATGCAGGCCGCGGATCTGCTTGCAGGCGGTACGGGAAAAGACCAGGTCAGAGGCACGGGAGTTGCTGCGGGGAGCTCCTTCAGGGAAGCACTCCAGTCTGGCGAGGCCAGAATCTGGTATCTCGGGCACTGTGGCTGGGCAGTCGAAACGAAAAACCACCTGCTCATTTTCGATTACATGGCGAAAGCGCCGGCGCAGGCATCAGGGATCGCAAATGGATTCATCGATCCTTCACAATGGCGCGACGAAAACGTCTTCGTTTTCAGCAGCCATGCCCACAGCGATCATTTCAGCCCGGAGATTTTCCGCTGGCAGCAGCAGATTCCCAAAATCACCTACGTTTTCGGCTGGCAGGCTGCAGACAATCCGAACTACCACTACCTCAACGGGCCGAAGACGGAAAAGACCATCGCCGGCGTGGAGATTGCTACCATCAATTCCTACCACTCCGATGTTCCGGAGGTAGCCTATCTGGTCAAAGTCGACGGCCTGGTCATCTACCATTCCGGCGACTATGTGGGGAAAATGGATGGCTACCGCCAGGACATCGACGGATTGGCAAAAAAGTTTGGGCCGGTGGACATCGCCTTTTTGTTTCTTTCCGGAGAGGTTCCTTTATACAGCCTGGAAAAACTGGCCCCCAAGGTCGCTTTTCCCATGCACTCATTCGGTATGGAGCCGCTGTACCAGGGATGTGCCCGGACATTCAGCCGCCGGAGCCCCAAAAGTGAGGTCCGCTACCCTGAGAAAGAAGGAGATCAATTCCAGTATCCGCCTGGCAGGCTGCGATAGCAGTGGCAGCCCGCTGCCAATCATATGGGGGTTTGGGGTCGGACCCAATGCCGTTAACTTAAGAGAAACATCCGGCCCTTCCCATCTCGGAGCAATTCCGGCTGTGGAGATTCGGGAAGTGCCGATTGGAATTTTGATTTTCTCCCACGACCCAGTTTTTCTAATCCACGGCTTTTCCTCCGATATTGTTGCCGGTCGCGGGAAAACTGACGCCCCGGTTTAGACTTCACCCGCTGTCGTGCACAGGATCGCACAAATTGTTCCCACAGGAGGGACCAAAGCAGCATCGCTGCTCCGGACACAAGGAAGGCGAGAAACAGCCTCGCTTCAGTGAGTGCACGTGTAAAGCTGAACTCGCTCATTGGGGCGGCCTTCAATCGACTGGCATCAAGCATCGCGATCCGTATCAAACACAGGGCGATCATGTGCATGAGGAGTTCCTGGTGAAAGCTGGTAGGAGTATGACAGTGCCAGGATGTGGCGCTTAGGGTGTGCTTGAAATCGCGATAGAAAGTCTCGATATCCCAACGCATGTGATACAGCTGGGCGAGTTCCTCGGCGGGAAACAAACAAGGGTCTAGAAGCGAGGTGACCAGGCGGCGCCGGCGAAAACCGTTGCGGTGAACGAAGACCACCCGGACGGTGAGAGTTTCACGGGAGTGCGAGTCCATGATCCGGCAAAGATAGTCTCCAGGAGCGAGCGTACGGAGCATTTCAGGCCGCAGGGTGCTCTTGGCGGGAATGATGAAATGAGCTTTGCGGGCCAGGATCCGAACGAAGGTTGCGCAATAGTAGAAGCCGTTATCCAGCAGAAGCAGGTCACCCTTCCTGAGGCTTTCGATGAGCTTGCGGATGAGCTTATGTTCGGAAGTGGCTGACTTACCGTAAACGAAGCGCAGGGGCGCGCGGCTGATCAGGTCGAACAGGCAGCAGAGTTCGACGGCAATCGGGCCCAATCCCTGCTGGCCCTTGTGCCCGCCGAAAGCCTTCCAGAGAGATTTGGATTCCGGCAAGGTTAGGGTTGTTTTATCGGCAGCCAGGAGCCGCAGGCCATGCCAGCGGTTGCGCTCGGCCTTGCAGGCTGCCTGCAGCTTCGACACCAACGCCCCATATAACCAGGTCAGGGCGTCGAGGGGAAAAATGAGCCCGGGCCTTGCAGAACGCGGCCACGGAAATTGACCAGCGGATGGCAAGCTGTGCGGTGGCCAGGCGCAGGATCTCGTAAAGGCTCAATCGCTGCGTATCCAAAGAAACCGCCAGCATCAACCACAGGGTCTCCAAAGTTCCCAGCTTGCGGCGGCGGCGCCACTCTTTTTTCTGACGTCTCCGTTCTTCAAGCATAGCCACAAGAGTGGAATCGACCCAGTGGGCGAGCTGCTGCAGATCAGGTCTTGGCATGCTTATCCTCCTCGGAATCGATAAGGGCGAAGGTGGCGGGAGCGGTCTGGCGCAGGAGAATGCGGCTGCGCGCTTTCTTGGCTAAGGCGCTCGACAATGTATCTCGATCGGCAAGACGTCCGAAGCGTTGCTGTAGCAGTCGGGCGAGGTCGTTAACGTGCAGGGGTTTCCCCTCGTCAGTTAGTATTTGAACGGAAAGATCGACAAGCGACTGACGCCTTCTTCCTCGCCGTGTTGGCGCCACGGCCTCGGCTTCGGATTTCCCCTGGAGCTGTCTGACAGCACGCAACTGATAATCCAGCTGAAGTTCAAGAACCTGTAGCAACACCTCTTTGACATCTTCCTTGTCCATGGTGGAGATCTCCTATAGGCTCTTGGAGCCTGCGAAAATAAGTAAATACTAAGTATAACTGTATAATACACTGACCTATTGCTGTCAAGAAAAATCGCGTAAATGCAGAAAGGAAGGACTTTAAAGGAGAATGGTAAAACGAAGAGGATGACTTAGATTGCTTGTAAGTGTTTTTATATCAGAAACTTATAGCTAAGTTAATGGCATTAGGTCGGACCACGCGAAGTAGTGGCCAAATCAGGGGATAACTGCATTAGCGCTCGAAAAAAAGGCCTCGAAATCTGCGCGCAAGGCCGGATTCTGATGGCTGAAACGCGGATAGCTATCGTATCTTCAATAACAAAGCGTGGTCCGACCCCAATGAAGAACCGCAATCAAATGGAAGAAGGCCGGAGCGCGGGAATCTCACTGCTTCGGATCGGACCACTGGCTGACGTCGTCGAAGACATTGACATCGGTGTCATAGTGTAAGGATCTCTCGGGTGCAGCGGGCGGAGGGCGTTCGGGCCGGTCCCAGAGCTTGAGATGGCGCAGGATTTTTTCGATGACGGCGGCGCTGTCAATGAGGCTGACGACCTTGAGCGGACCGTCGCAACGGGCGCAGATCAGAGGATCGGCTTCGTATACTTTCTTAATCTAGCGCGCCCAGAAGCGGCTCAGCCGGCGCGCACTGTCATCTTGCGCTTCGGGGAATCGAATCGGGAGCAGTGGCGGGGAGCAGGTTGGTCGCGCGCGGTCTTGGTTGTACAACTGCCAGTTGACCGTACCCGGGGACCCGGACGGTCATAGGGCTGCGGATGCACGCGGCCCAGTTAAGCCTGTTGGCCACGTCACGGGCGGATTTGATCAGATGCCGGTTCGGAAAGCTCCTGGGCGACGAGCCGTTTGCACTCGAGCGGATGCTCGTACTTCATCTGCTCTTCAGGCATTCTGCCGCTGAAGATGCAGGTATCGACGGGAAAGACCTCCGGCCTGAGGTGGGCGCTGTACATGTGCCCGACGAGAATGCAGAGGAAGGCGAGGAGCGCCTCGCCGCCATGAGCCGCTTTGGCCGCGGGGATGAAGGAGCCGGGCAAGATGGAGCTGGCCCGGACAGGGAACCACATGATGAGTCCGGTCGCAACCATTACCAGCGTTCCCAAGGCGAGCCCCCAATACTCGGCCTTTTGTCGGAAATCAAAGCGGTGAAACTGCGCAGGCTCGGCACGCAGGCCGATGAGGTATCGGAACGTCTGCACTGCATCACGCAAGTCTTTCAGATTGGGTCGCATGGAGGCCTTTCGCCGGCAAATCAGCGTGGAATACGCGATGGTTGCTGCGTGGTAAAACACCTCGATGATGAGGAAGACCCCGAAAACGTGATGGAGGAATCGCACTCGTTCGATTCCTCCGAGGAACTGGATCACGGTTTCGGCGGCGGCGTGGGAATTGTATTTTTGGGATATACCTGTTACGACAAGCATGGAGAAGGTGACCATTTGCACGGCATGCTCGATGCGCTGCGGAAGCGTGAATCGAACGAAGGAAAGGGACTTGTCTTGGGATGAATGCTGCAAATTCATCCGCCCTTGACCGCGCCGAATGCGACTGACAAGCGCGCGAATCAAGTCGAGGAGTATGTAAAGGACTATCGATCCGATGATGGAGGGGATGAGGATCTTGTACGTAACGCTGACCCAGTAGGCAAGAGGCCAATGCTGGCGGTCCGGTGTGAGGTGGTTCATCCATGCGGCTGTAAAGCTGGCGTCGGCTCCTGGATGGCACCGACGGCAGGTCTCGACGAGCCTTGTTTGGGCAACGTGTGATTCCGGACTGTCAACCCTCTTGATGTCGTGACTGCCATGGCAATCATAGCAGACGGCTTTGGAGACAGCCCTGGGGCTGGCGACGTCAGGGCTGCGCCCGCGGGTGAGACGGACGCTCACGCCATGGAAGTCGTTCAAGTAAGCACGGCTGACGTTGTCCGACATGCCGTATCTGGCGGCCAGGATCGGGTCCGTGTGGCAGCGGGAGCAAACATCGGCCAACTCCATGCGAAAGAGCACGGAGTGCGGCTCGCGGATGTTGTGAATGCCGTGGCAGTCAGAACAGTCAGGAACGTCGAGGTTACCTTCCTCGACGAGTACCTTGCCGTGGACGCTTTCCTTGAACTGTTGGTAAATCGTCTGATGGCAGTGAAAGCAGGTTTCCTGGACGATACGGCGAGATAGTTCGCGAGGGGACACTGCCGTGACGCGGAGATGGGGATATCTCCGATTTTGCGCGTGGCAGGTGATGCACGGCATGTGGTTGCGGCCGTGAGTCGAGAGGGCAAAGGCTCCCTGGTCCACGAACAGGCTGAGAGATTCTCCATTCGGGAAGGTCATCGTCACGGTGGGATTGCCATGGCAATAGAGGCAGAAGTCGTTCGTCGCGTTGCTTGGCGTCGGAGTCTCTGCCTTGGGCGTGTTCGAGAGTGCCGGCCTGAAAGATACAGGTTGGTCTGTGTGATTTTCGAGGATATGCGGAATCGAACCCGGCGGGTCGGGGTTCGCCGCCGGGCCTTCTGGAGACTGGGACCAAGCGAGAGCAGCAACAAGGAATAGAGTAACCGAGCTCGCAAAACCAGCGTGGCGAATTGAACACAAAGGACGCAACAAGAAGGTCCTCCCTGCAGGAAGAGCACCTCACCGCGGCTGCTAAGAAAACATTATCGCGCGCGCAATTCAATCACTTTTTGCAGCCGCCGCGACCGCTGCTGCTGATTCCTCGTTGCGGACACGGCAGCGGCGTAAAAAGGCACATTTTACAACGGCTTTACAATTATGCAGGTGTTTTAACACACAGGCGATCGAGGCTTGCGTATACTAGTATGGAATGCCGGTGCATCAGGCGCCGACTCTACAGGGAAACCAAAGGCGCAACGCCGGCACGAAACTGAAATGAACAAGGCAGGTCAGGCTATGAAAACAGGGAAAACAGATTTTGGCTCGTCGGCTGGCCTTGTTATAATGTCTGCACGGATTCTGTGTAGAAGCGTTTGGCAATCATGATCGGGGCCTCAGAAAAGACGACGCGCCGTGCCTTCCTGAAGGCAAGTCTGCAGGCCGGTTCGACTTTGGCAGCCGGATGGAATTCCACCGGCATCGAACTATTTCCGCAGGGCCGGGCCACGCAAGCGGGAAGATCCAGAATCGTAATCGCTCGGGACGAGCATCTCCAGAGAACGAAATCGGGCCCGGCGCAGGATTCGCTGCTGAAGATCCTGGATCGGGCGCTCCAGGGTTTTTACAATCGGGACAACCCGCTGGAGGCATGGAAGCAGGTGGCGCGTCCGGGCGATGTGGTGGGGCTGAAGGTGAACTGCCTCGCAGGCAGGGGTATTTCGACGAACCCGCAACTTGTCGACGCCATCTGCGAGAGGCTCCAGCAAGCAGGCATCCGAAGCATAGTGATCTGGGATCGACTGAATGCCGATCTCGAGAGCGCCGGCTTTCGCATCGCCGAGAGAGGCTCGGGCATCCGCTGCTTTGGCAACGATACGAGCGGCTATGAGCAAGAGCTTGCGGTCTATGGGAATGTCGGGAGCCTCATCTCGACCACGCTCACACGAGTGTGCGATGCCGTGATCAACCTGCCGGTGCTCAAGGACCATGGGATCGCCGGCTTCACCGGGGCACTGAAGAACCTGTTCGGCGCCATCCACAACCCGAACAAATACCATATCAATGTAGGGGACCCCTACGTGGCCGACGTCAATATGCTTCCTGCGATCCGGCAAAAGGTCCGGCTGACCATCTGCGATGCAATCACGGCACAGTACGAGGGAGGACCTTCCTTCATGCCCCAGTGGACCTGGCCTTACAATGGACTGATTGTGGGCACGGATCCTGTGGCGCTGGACTATACCGGTTGGCAGATTATCGAGAAGAAGCGGGCCGAGAAACGCCTGGAGCCGCTGCGGAATCTGAAACGCGAGCCGACCTATATCGCGACGGCGGCCGACGCGCGCCATCGCTTGGGAACCTGCGATCCCGCAAAGATTCAGGTGGCAGAGGCATAATGGTACAGGGTTAGCAGATGACAAATCATGAGAATCCATTTCCAGATCCAAGCACGGTGAATCGACGCGAGTTTATGAAGGCCCTGTCGCTGCCTTGTCTGGCCGTTGCTTGCGAGGCGGCATACATGATGCCGCCGCACGCTGCGTCGTCTCTGGCTGCGGATGACGGCAAGTATGTGGCTGAAGCGAGCTTCTACGAGAAGCAGCCTTACAGAAAGATCAAATGCAAGCTGTGCCCCCGAGAATGCGTCATTGACGATCGCGAGCGAGGCTATTGCGGAGTGCGCGAGAACCGCGGCGGCACTTACTATACACTGGTCCACTCCCGCGCCGTGGCGGCAAACGTGGATCCGATCGAAAAAAAGCCCTTCTTTCATTTTCTCCCGGGAAGCACTGCTTTCTCGATTGCCACCGTCGGCTGCAACGTGAACTGCAAGTTTTGCCAGAACTGGGAGATTTCACAGGTCAGGCCGGAGCAGGTCGAAGCTGTTTTCCTTCCTCCCGAGCAGGTTGCCGGTCAGGCCAAGCAGCATAAATGTCCGGTTATTGCGTACACATACACCGAACCGGTGGTCTATTACGAGTACATGAGAGATGCTGCCGCCGCCGGACGCCTTGCGGGTCTCAAGAACGTAGTAGTGACTGGAGGCTATATT
>Ga0315280_10004398_pt1 | contig 20836 bp, 26 predicted proteins | sample YL17G06_40_MG_FD_203697 | JGI IMG/M metagenome (GOLD analysis project Ga0315280, IMG submission 203697) | Sediment microbial communities from Yellowstone Lake, YNP, Wyoming, USA - YL17G06_40 | ecosystem: Environmental > Aquatic > Freshwater > Lake > Sediment | place: USA: Wyoming | collected...
CGCTGCAAGAACCGATCGGCCCCGGAGCCATGCCTGAAAAATCCAATTGTTCCGGGGAGTGACAGAGAAGCAGGTCAAAAGGAAGCTGAAAAGTCACAAAATTACCCACTCACTTTGGAGAAGACCGACAAATCATATCTAACAGGAACCTGACCCATGCTCCGATCTTATGTCTCTTTTGCTGCCCGCGGTGACGTTGCGCGTGAAAGCGCCAAGGCGGCCATCCTTCGGCGACCATGGCAGGCCGCATTGCTAGTCTGCTATTTCATTCAGAAAGCGAGCTTCCTGCATCTTTGTGAATCCTCAATCCAATCCGTGCTCCTATGGATTCCCTCCTCATCCTCTCGCATATGCCGCTCCAATCCACCTTGTTACGCTACTATTTGCAGGCAGCCTCTATTCCACATTCTCCTATTTATCGCATTTCTTTTCATCTCTTGCCACCGCCCGACATTGCTCGACTTACCTCCTGCGACTATACTCGTTGGCAGTCATGATTCTCCGTACCTGTCGCTAGTCGATGTGCGTACTGCACATATTATCGGAACAATACCGAGTGGCGGTACCGGGTACACCGCACTGGCCGTTGACAATAGTAATTCTCGCGCCTATGTTGCCCTTACAACACAGAACACAATCTCTGTTATCGATCTCAACCACAAAACAATCCTCGCCTCTATTGCCATTGCCCCGTCACCTATCGATATTGCCCTCGCCCCCAAGCAAGACCGCCTTTACGTATCATGCCTAGGTGCACAATCTGTCTATGCAATAAACACAACGACCTGCATTGTAGAGGAAGAGTATCCGGTCGGGTTTGGTCCTATTTGCATTGGTGTCACCCCTGACGGTCATTATCTCTACGTAGCGAAGAAGAGCGAGATGGAAGTAGCCGTCATTGATCTTGGAAACCTCCGTAATTCGACCACAATCAGCATTGATACCGCCCCCTGGTCTGTTCGTGTCGCTCCCGACGGCCTATATGTGTACGTTGGCAGCGTCAGCTCTGATATAGTTACAATTATCGACGTCAATACCAATACCGTACGCCGCCATATTAGAGTGGCGCCCTATCCACATGCAATTGCATTCAACGCGACAGGGCGATGGGCTTTTGTGGCATGCAACGAATCGAACATTGTGTCGGTTATTGACGTCCTTACAGGCTCCCTAAAAGGCTCTGTCAAAGTAGGCATTTACCCCATAGATCTCGCTGCTAGCGATGACGGTCGTTGGCTGTACGTCAGTAATTTTCGTGAAAATACTCTCTCAGTCGTCGATGCGGAAACACTCAGGGAGGTTGGGAAGATATCTGTAGGCGCGCACCCCATTGGATTAAGTAGCTTGCCGCCACCGGCCTCAGTTCACTGAAAGCGCTAGGTTCATGCTAAAAACAGAGCCCAACACATATCTATGCTCGGATGTAATCGGATCACCTTACAGTAGCGATATGCATGTTAGTTATCAAGCTCCCATAATGTCGTTCATTCTGTACCCTTCAGACTAATGAGGCTGCAGGGAGCTGCATATGTGAATCGATATTGCGATAATTAGCTGCGTGCAAGTCGACGCGCGTGACAGCGCCGGCCAGACGATGCAAGACCAAATTGCAGGAGGATAGCCAATTGCATTTGAGATTCTGGACATCATGGAGACATAACGGGTGCATGCTTGTAAATCGTGCACGCCTGGCGACACTTGTGCATTGTCCTTGATAGGTTTCACCCAGCGTTTTGATAGTTGAGCCTTGGCGCAGGGGCCCGGCGTCAAGGTCACGGTGCGGAGCTCTTGAAAATCAACATTTACTTTACAACTACTCACGATAGTTATCACAGGCACGAGGCAATCCTGCATGCGTCACAAGCGCATATGCATGATTGTGACGTCGAACCAATATGCAGTTTGGGAGTAATGCTTGTTTTAGTTGCAAAGAGGTGCGTATGACATCCGTTTCGTCGTAGTCCGTCTTCGGATGGCCCTTTTCCTTAGAATGGGGTAGTCCGATCATTGATCCCAATTAACAAGGAGGATAACCCATGAAATCAATGTTGCTTGGTTCTGCAATCACGGCTTGCGTGGTCGCCGTGCTTGTTTTCGGAGCGCGGTTGGCACTCCCTGCGTGTTATTGCGATGACGCGTGCTCCAGGGCATGGTACGAGAAGTGCATGGTTCCAGAAATCGAGCAGGATCCTGAGTGGATCGAGTATTATAATTGGTGCCGGGAGAATATGTGCGAAAAGCCAGAGGATGCTGATTGCGAGAACTGGGGTACGCCGTGCATTCAAACAGCCGATTCCGCGACCCAAGCTGATCCGGACACGGAATCGATTTTGTCCCCGTTTGGAATTGTACCCGGTAGGTAGTAACACCCGAGAGGAGAGGCACTGCGGTGGGGGCCTACCGGCTCCCGCCGCCGGGGTGGTAGCTTGTTACATTAAGCTCTGAATGACGAGCAAGATGATGCCGGATCTGACAACTGAAGTCCAGTGGACTGTTGTAATGTCCTCGTCAAAACCTAAGCCGGGTCTAGCGCTAAGGAGGGAACGGGACAGTATTTGTGAAATGCATCAAATAGCTTTTACAATGTTGTGCATGACCGCTCAGTTGCCGAGTGCAGTGTTGCACTGTAACGCTGTGATCGAGATTGTTGCGTGAATTGACTGAATGAGTCGGATATATGAGTGCGAGGTAACCTGCTATGATGAGGATGTTAAACATCGGAACTGGAACCATGCTCGTGCTGATGCTTTCAATGTGCGTCGCATGCCAGATGGACAGTGGACCAAGGGTGGTCTTCGACGCCACGATGAGAGACTTTGGCAAAGTTGTAGAGGGACAGCCGTTAAAGCATAGGTACACATTTACAAACCGAGGTTCTGCTCCGCTCAACATTGAAGACGTGCGCTCCACGTGAGGGTGTATGGCAACTTTGCTGGGAGCAAAGCGAATTGGTCCTGGGGAGAAGGGATATATTCAGGCGTCGCTGGATACCAAAGGACTCCGAAACACTGTAAAGAAAGTAATAACGGTCAGTACAAACGATCCAAGAACTCCTCTGGTCGTCTTGACTATTGTTGCAGATGTGGAGCGTGAGTTTATTCTGTCGCAGCGTGAGATTGACTTTGGCAGAATAGACTCAAGCAGTGGGCGTACTAGGGAGTTGACCATTTCCCAAGCAGCAGATAGAGGAAGCCGTGTTCTTAGAGCTGAGAGCTCGCTGGAAACTGCCAAAGTGCGCCTTGAACCAGTTAATGGCAGCGACGGGCATCAAATGAGAGTGATCGTATCATTGAGAGAGAGGCTTTTGCCGGGATATTACTTTGGATTTATTGTGGTGCATACATCGAGCCCCTATATAAAGGAGATACGAATAGCATACCGGGGACGAATCATCGGGTAGGCGAGAGGTGCCGCTGTGTCTAGGAGGCTGTCCGAGAATTGCGATTTAATAGGCTGTTGCTGACTAAAAGGCCCGCGAACCTCGAGAAGCAGCACACTGTGAACTTGCCAAATTGTAAAGTGCTTTGTGGCACTCCGCTCGGTGTGGACTGTGAGCGCCCAAACAAGCTGTTTATGACCACTTCAGTGGACACTTCATCCATAACAGATGCGGTACATCTTCAAAATGTTGTGCGTCATGCACACCATCGCCCATTCAGCCCGCACCTTTTCAATTCCACGCAAGAGAAATTGCCTGAATCCCCGCGCCTGTTTGATCTGCCCGAATACCGGTTCGACGATCGACTTCCGTGCCGCATAGATCTCCGCACCAGCCTTGATCTGAAGCTTACGTCTCATTCGATCGACCCGTGTCGCCCCCTTTGGCAATGGCCCGCGTTTACAGGCGACTTTCTGCTTGCCGTGTTTCTGTTTCTCGGTCGCTACGTACGCGTCGATTTTCTGCTTGTCCAGATGCTCCAGGTTCTGTTCCGAACAGTATCCGCTATCCGCCAACAACTGTCCCGGCTTTTGTCCAGCTTGTTGCTCAATGGTTTCCACCATCGGCGCGACCTGTTGCTTGTCGTTAGCTTCTTGCGTGACCGCCTGTCCTACGATCAGCTGAGACGAGCTCTCCACGGCAGCCTGCGCGTCATAGGCCTGCACAAAACCATCCGATCCTTTCATGATGCGCGATTCCGGGTCGCTGAAATTGTATTGAGCGTTCTCTTTAGGCTTGGTTTCCTCGGCCTCCCTCTCGCTCTTGCCGCTTTCTTCAGCCTCTTCTCGGGCTCGTTGCTCCAGAGCACGCTTGGCTTCACGAATCCGCTTCAGCCTCGTCTCCCGTCGGCTCAACTCTTCGGGCAGTTCGTCGCCGCTCTTGTCTTTTCCGTATCGGGCGTCTTCCTCCTCATCCGCTGCTTTGGCTTGGGCAAGCAGCTTCCGGACTTCCTCCCTCAGAAAACGCTCTTCCTCCTTCATGCGCGCGTAGCTCATCGCTTTGTGCTTAGAAGCATTTGCTTTTACCTTGCTGCCATCGAGCGCCACGCGACCCAGCTTTATGGCGCCTGTTTCCAGCGCCAGCTGCAGCACGTGTTGAAAAAGCCCCTCGAGCGCCTTGTAGTGAATCTTGCGGAAATCCGAAATTGTGCGGAAGTCGGGCTGGTTGCCTGCGGCCAGAACTCGGAAGGCCACGTCTTCGACCAGCCGCCTTTGAATCTTGCGAGAGGAGAAGACCCCGACGCACTAAGCATAAACCAGGATTTTCGTCATCATCCTGGGATGGTAGGGTGGCTGGCCGCGATCATCTTTCTCGTAATACGATTCGATCCCCGCAAGATCCAGGTGATCGACGACATCGCTGACAAAGTAAGAGAGATGGTTCTCGGGCAGCCAATCCCGCAGGCTCGGAGGCACCAGAAACAGTTGGTCTGGAGCATAGGGACGGTATGTTTTAGCCATGAAACATAAGGTAGGCATCCAGGTTGTTAGGATCAACAAACATCAGCTATTTCTCGGACAAACTCCTAGGCAGGTCTTCTGAGGCATCACGTTGATCTGCTCGCTACCCGGGAGGAAACGCACGACAGCCAGATCAAATGCGACGGTGACATCACTTGTGTTAGACTTTTATGACGATTTTACCGTCTTATAATACGAACGTGGTGATTGTGAATGAAGCCAGACGCGTGGAACAGGCGAGAAAAACAAGTGGCCTGGCTTTCAGGGAAGATTTTTTTGCAGAAACGGGATTCCCGTTGGGGCAGGAAGCGGGCGGCGCTTATGGCTCACTTGTCGGGGGATTCGAGGCACGGTAGCACCGGAAGCGGTCAAAGCGCTGGCTCGAGTAGGAGTATATCCGTCTAAAGGGTTACGAAAAAGTCTTAGTAGCGGTTACAGGTCTGGGGAATAGCTTAAGCTCTTACGACTTGTAACAGCTTCATGAATCGCTTGCGCATCAATCGCTCGCGTAAATCTATCCTGGCCTCGAATAACACAATTTCTGGCCAGAGTGGGTTGTTCAGTAGGCGATAGATTTGCACAACACTGTGAGAGGAGAGATCATGAAGAGAGGTACTTTGACACTTTGCTTTGCGATTGGAGTTTGCGTTTTGGCTCTGGCAGTGCCTAACTTCAGCGGTACATGGGTTGGCGACACAACCAAGAACGATCCAGGTGCGGCTGCCGGGGGTCGCGCCGTCGGACAACCTGCGAGCTTGGAGTCCATCATGATAGTCAAGCATGAAGGCGATAGTCTACAAGTCGATACAAGGTTGGGCGACAGGCCTTCAGTGCAAGTAAAATACAGATTGGACGGTAATGAACACACACTTCCAAGCGAGCGCGGTGGTGATCTTGTTTATAAGTCGAAGTGGGATGGAGAGAAACTTGTAATCGAAGGAATGCGAACAGTTGCCACCCCATTTGGCACAACGGAAATTAAGACAAAGGAGGAGTGGATGCTCTCTGACAATGGCCAGGTTCTGACAGTGGTGACCACCACAAGCGATTTACGCGGAGATCGGACACAGAAGAAGGTTTACAACAAAAAATAACATAGAAATGCGCCATCTTCAGGCGGCGCTTCAAGTCATCGTAGCCGCGAGGAATTGCATGATAATTCTTAGGTCTACCATTATGTCCTTTTTGTTGGTCCAGTCTTTGTGGGCCCAAGCACCTGGGAATTCAGTCCAGAGGCAAATGCAGGATGCCGACGAGCGGTACAAAACGCTCGTTAATGAATACATGAGATCACTCAATCAAAAACGCAGTGGACAGAATAGCACTAAAGACGGAATTGTCGCAGGAAGCTCCACTGGAGAGAGATCGCCAGTTGCAAACATGGAGTTTCTGCTGCGCTTCATGGCAGTAGCGAAGGAGTATGCAGGCCAGGATGCTGCCGTACCTTTTCTCATCTGGGTTGTGAACCATGACCAGAGCCGGGATAGGAAACAAGCCAGGGGGGCCTGGGCCGTCCTTCTTGACAAGCACATGGACAGCGAGCGCTTCATCTCATATGTCAGTAGCTTGGGCGGAGGGATTCAAAGGACAAAGAAAGAAACGCTCCCGATATTAGACCGCATAATCAAGGAGTCGCCCCGTGCCGAGGCCCGTGCCGCCGCTCTCTTGGCCCGGGCTAAGTTAACGGCTGGCGCATTTGTTACTGGGGCTAGCTACAAAGGAGTCTCCACGGCAAAACATGACCTGGCGCAAGCAATAGACGAAGCTCCAGGAACCTCAGTTGCCGAGGATGCTAAGAACTTCTTATTCGAGATCGAGCACCTCCAGATCGGGATGACTGCACCGGATATCGAGGGTAACGATCTGGATGGCATGACGTTCAGACTTTCCGACTATCGTGGAAAAGTAGTGGTCTTGGTATTCTGGGGTGATTGGTGAAGTGCTTGCCGGGCAATGTACCCACACGAGCGGTCGTTCGTGGCAACAACCAAGAACAAACCTTTCGCTCTAATCGGCATCAACAGCGATTGGGATCTGGAGAGGCTAAGGAAGCGTGTGAAGGAGGAAAAGATCACTTGGCGCAGCTTCTGGAACGGACGAAAAGGAACCAGCGGCCCCATCGCCAAATCCTGGAACATTATGGTCTGGCCTACCATCTATATACTTGACCACAACGGCGTGATCCGGGCGAAAAACGTCCGGCGGGAGGCGCTGGAAAAGGCTGTGGACAAGCTGCTCGCCAAAGTGAAATAAATAAGCTGTTTTATTAACGTTAGCAGAGGTGCCTTGTCAGCCACTCTTATCCAAATTAAGCTTTTTGAGAAACTCACAAAAACTGGGGTGTCCGGAGGGTTGAGCCTCTGAGAGTCTGGATTGTGTTTGTGCGAAAAACCAATATCCACTGCGGGACGCGCTTGTTCCTGCTGCAAATCGGGTTTCAGCCGCTTATTCGCCCCACTGCTGTGACTCTTGCCTTACTCTCGGCAAACACGACCAGCGAGCGCAAGCCTACTCTGGAAATGAGCACATCCTGCCGTTTGCCATCTCCTGGTCCTTCCTTGTCTCCTGTGCCTTTCGAATTAATGGGCGGATTGCGAGGAGGCACTCTTCCGCCGCCGCCCAGATCCGCAATTGCCTGACGCAGTTTCTCCTCGATAGTCTTGGCCTGTTCCTGGGTCTCCGCGGTCCCAGCCCTCGCCCACACCTCCTTCTCCTGTTTGTCGGTTCCGGTGAGCCACATCCGGAAGATGACGTCATAGCCATCCAGTTCGAAAGAGCTAAAATCGATTCGCAACTCCGGCAAACTGGCCAGTTGAGTCTGAACGTCATCCGGCACCCGCTTTCCGCCGCGAGCGGCCTCGCTCACCACCATGACCGCCATGTATGCGCTGGCGTAACTCTGGGCTGTGGGCGTTTCGATGATGCTGGGTGGCTTGCGTTTGCTGTTCAAGAGTCGGCCAATCGTGCCATTTGCAATGCGTGCCCACTTGAGGTCGTTCTTGCGCTCAAACTCGTCGAGAGAGAGGCTGGCGAAGCTCGGATTGAAGGCGATGGGACGAAGCAGCGCGCAGGAAACGCCCCGGCTCCGCAGTTGGTCCATCACCTCCTTGGAGTGCCCGGCGCCTATGAGCATAGCAGCCGGGGGCGCAGGATTGGAACCGACCAGACTTACCATGTAGTTCGTCATGGTTATGCTTCGCTGCGTGGCGGCCTCGTAAAAACCAAGGGTCTTCTGCATACCGTCTCGGACCTCTGGTTCTACTTCCACGCCCAGCTTTTGGGCCTCGGCCTGAATCTCCCGTACCTGTTGGGCCAGCTCTTTGGTGGAGATGCTGCTTTGGGCGAAGGTCTCGAATTGGCGGCGGACCCACGGGTCCGAGTTCTTGATGTACTCGAAGGCTTCTTCCTCCTTCTTATCGGTGATCAAGGCATTAATTTTGCGGATGTCGGACTGGGTGAGCTTTTTTTCCGCAATCTTCAGCAGATACTCGGCCACCGGGCTGCCTTTGGCGTCAGGACGCACGCTGTACTCCTTCTCCACTTCCAAGCCACGCACCTGCACCTGACCGAAAACCATTGCCATGAACTCCGCGGCACTAATCTCTCCTTCTGCAAGCATCCGCACCGCGGTGTTTTCCCGAAACTGCTGGTTGGCTGTTCCACCCGCTTTATGAAACCAAGTAGCATCTAGCGGCTGCGGCCTTTGGAAGGCTCCTTCCAAACCAATCAGCCTCAAGCCGTGCCGCTCGTATAGTCGCAGCAACATCACGCCGATTTGCAGCTGTCCGACCCGGGACGTGTGGTACTCCTCGAAGACGAGGACCGGGCCCTTGGTCCCTTGCGGGATGGATTGCTGGACCTCGCCAACATCTTGAGCAATCTCCCTTGCCAAGCTAACGACATCGGCCGGGCGACCGGTGCTGACACTGGTCTGGGAGTGTTTGCTCGTCTGGTCGTTGGCTGTCGCCGGTGCGGTCGTTTGCTGGTTGTAAGCTATCGCTGCCCAGAGGACAGCCAGAACAGTCGCCATCCACTGTTTGGTTTTGCGTGCATTCATTGCTTCCTCCCTTGTTGACGGCTTGTTTGTTTTTCACCCATTCAAGAGCTTGGGAAATGCACTCTTGTGGGTAAGGGTGATCTTGGGGAGATCGCCAAGCGCACAGGATTTGGTTCGCCTTTTCCGCGCCTGTCTTTCCCACGGCAAACGCTAAGCTGCCGCGAGCGATAGGATCCATCTCAGCGGAGTAGGTCTGTTCCAGGCAATCCAGAAACTCGGTCAACGCCGTGCGATCGGGCTCGTCGGCGAGTCGCTGGGCGGCATCGCGGACTGTCTCAGGCATGTTTGGAAAGCGAAGCTTTTCGATGAGCCTGCGGATGGAGCCTCGGACCCGGATGGCTTGAGCGAAGCCGTGAAGTTTGTCCACGATTTCAGCATCTGCGCGCCCTGCGCGATCAACGAAGATTCTGTTGCGAAGAGGTTCGGGAAGTTCTCCTGACCAGCGAATCGAGAATACCGGTACCCAGGCCACCCGAGCCGCCGCCAATTCCGCCTGGCAATACTTAGATTTCCAACTCTCAGGCGAAAAGAGGAAGAGCAACGATTGGAACTCAAGCGCCTGAATCCTTGCGGACACATCCACTCCGGGGCCAAAAGGGTCAACCAACAGGTCCACTGAATTTGATTGGAAAATGGAATGAAGGAATTGAGCGAATTCGTGATACTTAGGCCGGCACTTGTGGGTGAGAAGACACGACACATCCCCACTAGTGGGGCAACCAGGCCACCTCATCTCGATTCGGAGCGATTCGCTAAGAGCCGCCGTCGTCATTCAGAATCGCCTCCCGATGTTCTTGATGTCTAAGGCCGGACCGTACTGCCGCCATTCGAGATGATCATCAGCCCGGCGCGACACCGGCTGCTATGTCACAATTGAGCTCTTGTGACAAAGGTGAGCCAAAATGGCGATCAGCTAGTGATCCCGGACAATCAAAAGCTCTATGCCATGTGCGCCCCCTGGCCTTGACTGCCGTAAGACGCGCTCCAGCCTCGCTGGCACGGGAGCCAGGAATCCTTGCACTAACTAAGACGTTCTTAAAAGAAACCCGCGACGCTGTCAAGAAGTATTTTCATATTTGCTTGACAAATGCGAACCTTTAATTCGCTACGGCTGGGAGGAGTGTAGCGGTGCTCGTGCTTCATTCCTGGACCAATCCCTCGCAATGACTGCCTCTCAGCCAGACACGCCAGAGCGGGCTTTGAGGTATCGATTTCGCGCTTGACAAGCTGAGATATCCTGCTTATAGTCATAAATGCTTGACAAATCTCGCTTATGCCAAAAGGTGATCATCTCGGCGAATTTGAACTGATAGTGATGCTCGCGCTTGTCCGTCTGGGCGAGAACGCCTACGGCAAAAGGATCTGGGAAGAAATCGAAAGCCGAACCGGCAGATCTGTCCTCATAGCGGCAGTCTACGCGGCCCTGGAGCGCCTGGAGAGGAAAGGCTATGTCTCCTCCTGGGTTGGCGAGCCCACGCCGAAGCGGGGCGGACGGGCAAAGCGATATTTCCAAATCGAGCGTGCAGGAAGAGTCGCTCTCAAGGAGTCCAGGAAGATGCTGGCAAGCATGTTTGCTGGACTTGATCCAATCCTGGGCAAGTTCTGATCAATCGAAAGGCGAAGATGCACCATGTTCCGTCTTCCTTTCAGGAACAGCTGGCTTCAAGTTTCCCGAGACAGGCCGAGCGTCTTCTTTGCGTTTTCCTGCCAGAGGCCGACCAAGATCCCGTGCTTGGGGATTTGGTCGAGATGTTCGAGGACAACATCCTGCCTTGCCGCGCACCGATGAGTGCCAGGCTCTGGTATTGGCGCCAGACCTTCGGTGCTATTGCAGTTTTTGCGTGGATTAGTTTAGGACGCTGGACAAGGCGGTTGCGACCGGGTCTGGGGTTTACTGGAACTCTTGCGAGAGCAATTGCTATCTACTACGCTGCTGTCATCTCATATTGTCTGATCCAGCAGTCGCCGTTTCTCTTCTCTTCCCTCATAGCGAGCGGCGCCAAGATCAAGGGACTCGCATTCGTAAACGGCCTCGTGGTGTTCAACTTCAAGTTCGCTCATTCCTTCTGGCCTGGCCGAGTAGTTTTCTATGAATACTGGCAAGCCATTTTTTACCCTGCGCTTTCAGTGTTGGTCTGCACGTTTGCCTTTTGCATTGTGAGAGGCTGGCTGCGGTCCTTCGCTGTCTGCATGCTGCTCGTTTCTAGCTATCGTCTAATGCCGTTCATCGTTGGATCCCTGGCTCTGGAAGGTGGCGGATTAGTTGATGGCAGGCTCGGACCCTCTTTTATTCTAGCCCTGAGAATTCCTTTAGCACTTTTTTGTTTGGCGATTGTCATGGTTGGCAGCTATAGCGTTTTCCGGCGTCTTGCAGAGAACTCCGGAGGCGCGCTGGGTAGTCGCGTTGGACATTTTTCGCAGGCTTTCCTTTTGCCAATCGGGATAGTTTCCCTGGTCCGGGAGACCGAGTTCCTCCGTCAGTGGAGCCTGTGGCTTCTTGAATATCGCGCAATTTTGCTCTTACCCGCGATCGCGATCGCTTTTCTAGCCATGCTGTTGTCAACGAATAGGGCGGGCACGGTCCATGCTCACTGAGACTGGGCTGTCGCTCGGTGACACGCGGGCATGGCTAAGGCAGCAAGGCAAGCTCTAAGGATGTCTGTCTTATCAGGGGGCTTTAGAGATGAAGAAACTTCTGATTCCTATCTTGCTCGGCTTGGCGCTCCTGGCAGGCTTCTCTCTTGGCTCTCTCACCAAGGCCAAGGCGGATGACTGCATTAAACAAAATGGCTGCTGCCGAAACGGCGACTGCGGCAGTAGACCCTCCGACTGCACTGGATACTGCCAATGGGAGGATTGCAGCAGGAGTTCGTTTTGGTGTTCCCTGTCCTGCGGGGATGACTGCTACACTGACGTATGCTTGCCTGATCCGATTGTGGAGTGCTGGCTCAGTTTTTGTCCGGCAGTACCGAACTGTTCGGGTTTGCCTGAACAACGATAACCGTGACACAACTTTATCGAGCAAGCATGATTTCGCATGCCGATCCTTGGCGATGCAGCGAGGCGCGCCTGATTGCCCTAGAAAAGGTGACAGCAGGGAGGAGAGATCCTGGAAGCAAGGTCAAGGCGAAATCCTCCACACCCTGTTTGGTCCGTCAGATAGGAGCGTGCTGTTGCTTGCTCGGGAACGCGCAAGTGTTGAGAGGATCGGATGCTTTTTCGCGAGCTTAAGGGGGTGGCTGTGAAGAGGAAGACAGTTGTGATCACGCTTTCCCTTTCGATTATCCTGGTTTTTGTAGGATATGTCGCTGCAAGACTCCTGCATCAATCGGAAGCTGTTTCTTTTACTGCAACGTATGTCGAACGACTCACTGACTCGACAGGAAATATCAAGGAGCACCGTCACATAGTAGCTGTGAAACCGGGCACTAGTGTCCGCGTTAATATTTCTACGAAACCTGACGGCTCGGAGTGCAGAGCGAGAATCGTTCGAACAGCCTCCGCAACTACGCTGGTGGTTGATGAACTGATGGCAAGATCGACGATGTATCATCCGCTTCCACAGTCGAGCTCGGGTTCCTCTCCGACAGCTTCGGCTCAGAACCGCTACAGAAGTGGTGGAACGGCCAGGTGCTTTGGATTTGACGCGGATATTTTGATTGCCGAGGACAGAGTTGCCAAGGTTGAGAGATGGATTATCCCGCAACTCAATAATCTTATGGCCAAGGATCTTCGCTACTGGAAAGATATCAGCGGGGTAATAGTAAGCACCACCGAGCAGACCCTGACCGATCTTGTCGTTGCACCTCCTGATCCATTGCTTTTTGAAGTGCCCGCGCACTACAGAGAGATGATGCCTTCTGAGATTGAGACCGTGCTCTTCAGAGACGTTTTGCAATTAGCTCAGCCCAACTTGGATCCAGAGATCCTCAGGAAAAGTGATGACATGTACCTACGTTCCCAAAAGTACAAGCGCGATCATTAGAATTGGAACCTCGGGTCAATTTCCGAACGCCATGCTCATTGACAGACTTCCTGATACGCTCGTATGAACGCAATTGAACTTCTCGGTCTTCACCTCCTCCTGCCAATTTTATATCTCGTAATCTCCAAAATCGCATCAAAGACATCTCGCGTTCTATCCGCAATCATTCGAACCAAACGAGCCTCAATAGCGTTTTTAACAATTCTGTGCGCGGCTGTGGTCGTACCCCTTGCAGCTCTCCAGCACAGTGCGGCGCGCCTTGGTGATATAAGCACTCAGATTGCGATCGATACACAAGGTCCTTTTACCCTAGTCTGTCGCATTAGGACCTCTGGCCTCCCACCAACAGCTCCAGCCAGTCTCACCTATCCGAACCTGACCTTTTCCGTCAGGTACCTTATTATGCCCGACAGCATTCAACTTTCACCTGTTGTGCTTCGCGCCATTTTTTTTGAACTTCGCGCCTAGACCTTCCTATCTCATAACATTCTGAGCTCTCAGCCATTCTCCTTTGAATTTCCCTCTTTTACGGACAAATATCCGCTGATCTCCAGAACTCTACACCCCGGATCAGCAGTCACATACCAACTCGACGTTCCCATGCTGCTCATGCTCCTCACTGATGTAGGAAACCCTTTATCCGAGTCGAACATTGATTCATTTTTTTCAAATCTCCTCGAGTTTCGCCTATCCGTACAAGCGGAGCGAGATCACTTTACCTTCGATGTCGTAGAGCCCCGTTTTCACACAGTTACACTGTGCCGCTCACTAACAGAGGAGCAACGTTAATGCGCATGACCACTTCATCAAATCTATGCAAGATTTCTTTGTCTCTCCTCCTTCGCCTCAGCAAACCCAGGCAGTTTTTCTACTTCAGCTCCTTTGTGTGTCTCACTCTAATGATCTTTTTGTCTTCATCATTCTTCCGCAACGTGACCATTCAGCGCTCTCCAATTTTGGGTCTTCAGCGAAATTTGTGGGTAAGAACGACGTGGTAAATGGCCTGATGGAAAATGCCGCGTCTGTGGAAATCCGCGCTTTGTGCGGATTTCCCACATTCCCACAGGCCCGACTGCGATTCCGCCCATTTGAATTCTGAGCCTCAAAAATATTGGACCCCCAAGAGATACTAAAAATGCGTGCTTGCAATTGCTTACGCCGCTGTCATGACCTCCCCTACCCACAGATTCCCCTGAGGAGGCTGTTTTTTCTTTTTTGCTTGACATATGATCCATATGAGTGCTACTTTTGAGCGCGAAAATCAGAGCTTTAAGCAACGGATGAAACCGCTACATCAAATTCCTGATTTCCTTGGTGTGGCTGTTGTTGGATTTGTAAGCATCACCCAAAACGTATGTCAACTTAGCTTTGCAGACTCTTGAACGATAATGATTTGGAGGTTTATATGAGCAAGGTTCTTCAATTTGGAAAGCTTGCCATACTTATGGTTCTAACAGAGGTGGCCATGAGTGCAATGCCCCTGTCAGGTTGGCCATACTATTGCGCGGACGACGAACAACACTGCACCGAGTGTTGCGATCTGTGGGCTGCGTGCTGTGAATCACTCGGCGGCACAGCAGACAAAGAGGCATGCGATTGGGCTCCACCCCTATGCTACGGTGCATCGTGCAGTAAATATATGGATGCCGAGATTTGCGGGGAAATAGTTCAATAGCAAACAGATCGGCTCTTCACGAATTTGAGTACACGCTTCGGACGGTTGAGTGAGTTCTGCTTGTGGAGAGGTTAAACATTACTTTACCAAATGGTTAAAGAAATCATTGTTGCCATTGGCTTGAGCGCCAAATGTGCCATGCCGCCTTCGGCGGTGCGCTTCGCACAGCTTTGACCGGGTCCTTCGGCATGGCCTTCGTCGTGAGCCACGCAGCCGAACGCAAAAAGCCTTGCAGCATCGCAAAGACAGAGGCTGTACATACGTTACGGCCAGTCCTGCAGTTAAGAAATAGCTGCATTCATATCGGTAAAGAAAGAATAAATCTTACCGGTCGCCTGGTGCGTTGGGCCTGCCGGTTTTTTCATATCATATTAGCGCAGTGGATACGGTAGCGGAAATGGCAAAATCAATTTCGACTAATTGGACAAAGGTCAGCAATTTGTTTTTTATTGCTTCCTGCATCGTCCTCTCGACGATAGTTGTAATCGAGTACACAAAGCGTAATGAGCTGACTGCAACGAAGCGACCTCAGGCTAGGGAGGAACATGCAACAGGATTGAAAGTGCCGCTCGAAGCGCTGGGTTCCAAAGAGGCTGACTCCACGATGCTGATAGTGTTCAGTCCCGGCTGCATATATTGCCAAAACAGTCTGCCTTTCTACGCACGTTTGATCGAAGCCAGCAGGCGATCAAGCAGCAAGGCAAGGGTGATATTCGCGTCTTCACAGCCCCCTGAAAAAACTGCGTTCTTCTTCAAGAACGCCGGATTAGATCCAGATATCATTGTGCTGCCGCTCGAAGTGCCAGCCAAGGGCACGCCGAGTCTTTTTATCTTTGATCGCACCGGCGCACTGATCAATAGCTGGTTAGGACAGCTCAGTCCAGATCAGGAGAAAAGAGTGCTCGGACTGATTGATGGATTTTGACCACTCCACGAATATTGAGAACGGTATGACGCGCAATGGGTAGCCACTTAGTTGCCCTTATGCGAAAACTATTGCATCATTGATAGAAGCTGATATGATGTCTTGTTGAGCTGGATCCCCTTGTTTGATCGAATACTTGAGAAAGCGGCGTACCGATAAGTCCAGACATTGCAACGCATCTCCTATTCAGAGGTTGGGATGGATAATATCTGCTCCCGGTTTGTTAGAGGCCGTCTTAAGGCAACAGACATGAGTGACTTAGGCCATGCACACGGATCTGAAACTCGTCGTTTCATGAATCGCATTGCTTTTTCATTTTTCGTTTCAAGCTTGGCATTGTTTTACGCAATGGCCAAGCAGGAAAAGGCTAGCCTGAGCAGTTCTGCAATTATCGGAAGAATTTCTGGGACGCAGGAAGCAGCGCTGCTGCTGGACCGTATGAGAGAAGCACTTGGAGGCGAAAGCCGACTGAATGAAATCAGAACGCTGTTGATCCGCGGATCCAACACTTATTCAGACAACTCGGTAACCAGGTTCACCTACCGGATATCGCTTCCAAATGCATATCAAGAATTCCTCGAAAGACAATCTATAACCTTTACCGTCATTGATGATAAGTTCTGGCGATTTCCCGCCTTCCCGCCGAGTGTCGACCCGGCAGGCCCGCACGGAAGCGTGGTTAGTCGTTTTGCGGACTGGTGTCTTCTTATGCTGGGGCGGGCTTCGAGCCAGGTGGCGATGTCGGCATCTGTTGAGAAGGGAGGTTCGGGGCGTCCCAGGCTCATATTGACTGGTGACGTTACGAGGACGCTGGAGCTCGATGCGCATTGGCGCCCACGCGTACTTGAGAATCCGGTAGACATGTACTCGCCGGGCGACAGAGTTCCAGTACCTAAAACCCGGCGCTTGGTGATAGAGAAATGGGCGCAGAATTCTGGCATCTGGTTTCCTGCGGAAATGTCTATCGCGTTCTTGCCTAGACCTCCTTCGGTAAAGATTCGGTTTAGCGAGATTCAAGTCAACGAGGGTGTCAATAGAAGCGACTTTGCTGCTCCTTCCATAACCACAAAGAAGTAGTAGAAATACAAGACCCATGGGACTTGAACTGGAAATTCGTTCTACCTGGCGTAGCTTACGGCGACGCCCGTGGTTGATTCTAAGCGCATTCGTTATTGTGATTCTTGGTCTGACCACTACATCTGCAATGTTCATCGTTGTGGATGGATTCGTGCTAAAACCCCTTCCGTTCCGCGATGCGGACCAGCTCTTTGCAGTTGGATTGGTGCAGGATAGAGTGATCGCCGGGTGGGCTCCCCGTAGGCAGTTAGGGGGGGTGACCAGAGCCGAGTTGGATGAAATCCTTCACGTTCCGGGTGTCATATCGGCAATGGGATACACTACCAAAGTGTTTGTGAAGCAGGAATACAGGGATACGGAAGGGCTGGTGGATGCTGGAGTAACGCCATCGTTTTTTGAGGGACTCGGCGTGCAGCCCTTCATAGGCAGGAGGCTGACCAATGAGGATATCGGTGTAGTACCACGACGAGCGTTGATCTCGTTTGGCATCTGGACTGATCGATTCGGACGTGACCCTGGGGTGGTCGGGCAGACCATAGTGCTGGCAGGCGAATCGCTCCAGGTAGTAGGGATCATGCCTCCACGTTTTAACTTTCCTGGCGGTGCCAATCTCTGGGTTGTATCACAATCCAGGATTCGTTCTCTCACCGGGGTGATCCGTGTGACGCTGGGGAAGACTCCCCCGCAAAAGTTCCGGTTATCTTCAGGCAATTTCTTGGCAGTGCCTTTGCGCGAATTCCTGGAACCGGAACAGGGAAAGGTCCTTCCTTTGACTTTCCTTTTTCTGGCTGCCGGAGTAGTGCTCGCAATTACATGGCTGCATCTCGGAGCGCTTCGGGCTGTTCACGTATTCGATCGTGCGCGCGAGACAGCCGTGCGCATGGCCATGGGAGCGTCTCCGTGGCAAATCGCCCGAAAGCAGCTCATTGAGAACGTGTTCTTTGTCGGCATCGCTCTTATTGCAGCTGTCCTGTTGCTGCCAACAGCGGTCAAGGTCACCGTCTTGCTGCTTCCATCGACAGTCACGCTCGGGAGAGAAATCGCAGTGGATCATCGCGCGATCCTATTTCTCGGATTTGCCACGCTCATGGGTATTGCCCTGATGAGCCTGGGACCTGTCCGGGCAACCATGAGAACGGATGTGCTCGCACTGCTCAAGAATGAAGGGCAGACTCTCTCCAGTTTCTCGTTCCGCCGCGGCTGCCGCACAATCCTCGTGGCGCAAGTCGCCCTAGTGTCGTCCCTGCTCTATAGCACGGGCATGCTGGCGACGGAGCTTTTGCGTGTTCGCCATCTCGACCTTGGTTTTGATCCGGACGGTTTACTTATCCTGAAGCCAGCCGGAGCCAACGATTCTTTCGGTCCCTCCGTTCAACAGGCAACGATGTTGGAACAAATCAGAAAGGTTCCTGGAGTACTTGCTGCTGCCGCTGGCTTTGATCCCTCCTTCATCGGAGTGATGCCAGTGTCGGTGGGTATCGACGCCAACTCATCACGATCCTCCGATAGTAGTGACTCAAACGCAATGTATCAGGGCGTATCTCCTGGATACTTCCGCACGGTGCGCACACCAATCCTTGAGGGCCGTGACTTCGAGTATGGAGAAAAGAGAGTGGTCATGGTCAGCCAGGGCTTGGCCCGAGCAATTGGCCGTCCGAATGGCTTGGCCGGATCGACGGTCTGGGTTAACGGCGGCCCCTTTCTTGTCGCAGGAATTGTCGGTGACATACAGGCAAACGTCACCGACGAGTTCGGAAAACGGCCTTACCTCTACTACCAGTCTCCCACTCTGACAAACCCCATTCTCGTGCGTGTGGATCAGAAATTTCGAAGGAGAACCATCGATCGGATCATATCGGTTGTTCAGGGACTGACAGGGCAGCCGGATCGACCATGGATTCTGGACGCGAGGCAAAGAGTCGAACCTTTTATCGCCCCGCATACTTCCCGAGTTGTACTGGTTGGAATCCAGGCAGGAACGGCGCTGCTGCTGGCTCTTGTAGGCTTATATAGCCTTGCGCACCAAGTGCTTCGCCAGCAGTTGCGAAGCATAGCCGTTCGAAAGGCTTTGGGAGCGCCCAACAAGCACGTTATGATGCTCACGTCCGGACTTGTAGTAGTCAATGCCGCCATCGGCCTATCGCTGGGTCTGGGATTAGGTCTCGCAATGGGAAGGTGGATGTCCTCTGCAGCAATCGTGGCATCGAATGCTGAGACGATCGATGTTTTCGCAGTCGCTTTAACAGTCCTTTCGGTGCTTATCGCTTCCCTGCTCGGACTCATTGCTCCTGTCTGTCAGGCTCTACGGCTAGACCCGAGTGTTTTGCTCCGATTTGAATAACAAACGCACGATCTGTTGATCTATTGACCCGGCGTCTTAAAAATTCCATTCTTCAAAAACCCCAATTTAATTATGGATAGAACGAATCCCTTTCTCTCGCCATTGGGCGTATCAGCCTCACTGCTGTCCAAAATAGCGTGAGTTCCCAAAAGAGCTGCTGATTTTGTTGGACTTACAGCTCTGATTCGAGAACTTCCGCGTTGAGGTTTCCCTGCCGCAATTCGGTCCACAGGAGGCATAAGGGAAGGGAGCGCCAGCCACTGCTCGAAAAACGGCGCAGCCGGTCGCAAGAGAAGAACAGAACTGCTGCTTACCCGATGTACCAATACCAGATGTAGCTGCCCAGCCTTTCTTCCAGCTGCCGTGCCATACGCGGCACTGCACTGGCGGCGCAAGTGTCGCCACGTTCCCGGAATATGAGAAACACGAGGCATCGCAACGGGCGGTAGAGGCGGAAGTGCTGGGAGACAGTGCATAGAGTCTTTATCCATGGTTAGCAGAACCGGCTCCCAGTCCGGTCAGGCCAGTTCTTGGAGAGAGGGCTTGGCTTGATCTCGTCCCCGCAACTCTCCGTTTGGGCCAAAACCAATCGTGGCACCGATTGAAATCCTCTTGTCCGCAGTACCCGAGATGTCATACCGTTAGGCAAAACCTCGGCTCGCATTGAGACGGCGATGGGCATGAGAGATCAATCGCGGGAAGATACCGCGAAGGCCAAAAACGTCGGCATCTGGATTCGTGTCTCCACCGAAGACCAGGCCAAAGGCTAAAGCCCGGAGCACCATGAGAAGCGCGCCCGCTACTGCGCGGAATCCAAGGCGTGAGACGTCCGGGAGGTCTCCCACCTGGAAGCGGTGAGCGGCAAGTCGGTCTTGGGTCAGCCAGAAACTGAGCGGATGCTCAACCACGTCAGATCCGGCCACATCTCCGGTCTGATTTTCTCTAAACTCGCGCGGCTGGCTCGGAACACCCAAGAGCTGTTGGAATTCTCTGACATTTTCCGGGAGCACGGCGCCGACCCGGAACACTCGCGCACGATCATTGTGCCCGTCACCCGGCGCGACGGGTGGTGCTTGCTCGTCCGTGTTCGCTATGACAGTAAGTAGTTTCGGCCACGCGGCTTCCTTTTTTCCCTCTTGTAAGGATATCCTGCGAGAAAATAATGGTATTTGGAGATGCAGTTCCTGTCGTGTTGCCGATCGTGAGGAAACGTATTTTTCTGAACACTCGCCGGTCAGCTGCATTTTTTGACCTGTCTTCTGCTGTCGAGTAATCGTACTTTCCTGCGCAAGTACTCCCGATAGTCATCCGGGATCGGGTTGTCGAGAAGTTCTTGGATCACAAGGAAAAAGTAAGCCAACGAGCGTATCGGAGAGAGTGGCGGCATATCAGGCGGCCTGCCAAGCCTTCGCAGAGACGCTAGCAGAAGAGCCGATTCCACGGTAGCCAACTTGATCCCGCGTGCATGCAGCACGGCGGCGCTTTTTCGGTCATGAGGGCCTGCTCTGGACGGTGTTTCGGGGAGTTCCAGGTAAAGCCTCAAAACCGTTGACCGATATTCAACGTCATCTTCCTCGGGGATTTTCCGGATCATTTCTTTTTCCTCCGTGCCGCTGCTTCCAATTCGCTCTCGCGGAGACGATAGCTTTCGCCTTCGAGTTTGGTGACATCCGCATGATGAGTGAGCCGGTCAACCAGGGTGACAATGCAAGAGGCGTTGGGAAAGACTTCGTTCCATTCCTTGAAGGCGCGATTGGTTGTCACAATAACGGAGCGGCGATAGATAGTAATTTGCATTTTCCTGCTTGGAGCATGATAGCGCCGGTTGGTGGGAAAATCACCCGGAATTGTCCCGCCGGGCCGGTGACGTAGGGGCT
>Ga0315280_10004399_pt1 | contig 20835 bp, 22 predicted proteins | sample YL17G06_40_MG_FD_203697 | JGI IMG/M metagenome (GOLD analysis project Ga0315280, IMG submission 203697) | Sediment microbial communities from Yellowstone Lake, YNP, Wyoming, USA - YL17G06_40 | ecosystem: Environmental > Aquatic > Freshwater > Lake > Sediment | place: USA: Wyoming | collected...
CTCCATTTTTTAAGGCTTCTTCCAAAACTATCTTGTTTATTCCCATAAAACCATCTGGAATTTCGCAACTTCCAACCAAAGCCAAATAGCTTAGGTCCACATTACTTTCGCTTAAAACTTTTGCAAAGAGATAGCAACACGTAGCTCCAGAAAAGTCTGTTTCACCTTTAAATCCATAATGTTCAAGATTTAAATCCAAAACCTTCGGGTCTTTAGACGGCTTCGGATCGTGATGATCCAATATTATAGTCAAGTTTCTGCCTTTATTACGTTCAGAGATTAAGTCTGCATGTGCTGACCCAATATCCACATAAAAAATTGTTTGCCCAGACTTTGAATGTACGTCTCCAACAACTTCTGTGTAAACTTTTTCCAGACAAAACGTTTTAGCCTTTATCCCTTCACGCTCCAATGTCTTCTTAGTTATTGCGGCTGAGCATAAACCGTCAGCGTCGTCGTGATGAACTATTATGGCTTCTTTAGGCTTTACTGCGTTTAATTCTTTGATAGCCTGATTCGCTTTGCTTTTAAAATCTTCCAATCGCATGGGCAACGCCTTTTACCCTATTGTTTTTAGTAGGTCTGACCGCGTTATTATCCCAACAAATTCTTTGCCCCTTGTAACTAGTACTCCCTGATGTCTCTCAAGTAACGGACGGATTGCATCTACTGATGTTTCTTCTGAAACTGTCGGTAAAGGCGGGTCCATAATGTTTTGCACTTTTTCTTCTGCTATGTTTGCACTCAGATTCCTGATTATGCCTTCTTCAGTTATCGTTCCAACAACTCTGTTTCCATTCAGTACAGGCATCTGAGAAATGGCATGCCGCACCATAACTTCACTTACTTTCAGAATGCTGTTGCTAGGCTTTGCGAAAAGCACGCCTTCAGTCATCATGTCTTTGCACTTCATCTTTTTGCCTTCAGTTAGAACCGCCAAGATTTTGTTTATTGTCGAGAGCCTTGGGTCAACCTTTCCCTGCTCTATTTTTGCTATATGGGCTTGCGATACACCAGCAAGCTCTGCTAGCCTTTTCTGAGTTAAACCTGCCTCTATCCTTAACTTTTTAAGTGACGTGCCTGTTGCTAACAAAATATAACCACCAGTTATTTTCCTATATACATTCATACAGTAAAATATATATTTATTGTTGTGCATACACCCTAAACTTCACAAAGAAAGGGTTTAACATGCGGAACATAATTGTTGAAGACCTAAAGCAGACACCACTTGAAAAGCAACGCGTAGAAATAGTTGAGCGAAAAGGCCTAGGCCATCCGGACTACATATGCGATGCAGTAATGGATAACATTTCTCTAGGTTTAAGCAGAGAATATTTAGAAAAGGCAGGTTCAATACTGCACCACAACGTTGATAAAGCTCTGCTTGTGGCTGGAGAAGCTGAACCAAGGTTCGGCGGGGGCATAGTTAAACAACCAATGCTGTTTGTATTTGGTGATAGAGCAACATCAGAATTCAACGATGTGAAAATCGACATTGGCGAAATAGCCATAAGCGTTGCCAAAGAATGGTTTAGGAAGAACATGCGCTTCGTAAATCCGGAAAAACATGTGAAATATCAAGTTGAGTTGAAGCCAGGCTCAGCGGGTCTCGTAGATATCTTCAAACGGAAAGGAAAAGTTTTAGGGGCAAATGACACCTCGGCGGCTGTTGGTTATGCACCCATGACCAGAACAGAAAAAATAGTCCTAAACACCGAACAGTTTCTAAACTCGAAAGAGTTTAAGCAACATTTTCCTGAATCCGGCGAAGACATAAAAGTCATGGGTTCCAGAATCAACAATAAACTAAACCTAATAATTTCAATGGCGTTTGTAGATCGTTTTGTATGTAGCGAAGAAGACTATTTCGAGAAGAAAGCAAAAATCCTTGAAGAAATTAACCGATTTGTTTCGGCTAGTACTGATTTTGAAAGCGTTGACGTACAGCTAAACACTTTGGATGTGCGTGGAAGAAGTTTAGGGGGCATATATCTAACCGTTTTGGGTACAAGCGCAGAAAGCGGCGACTCAGGGCAAGTTGGAAGGGGAAATCGTGTAAATGGCTTAATATCATTGAATAGGCCTTTCTGTTCAGAGGCTGCAGCAGGCAAAAACCCAGTTAGCCATGTTGGCAAAATCTACAATGTTTTGACATACAAAATAGCACAGCACGTTTATGATGAAGTGCCGGAAGTTGAAGAAGTCTACATTTGGCTGTTAAGCAAGATAGGCAGTCCCATAGACCAGCCAGCAGTTGCAGCAGCCCAAGTGATAATGAAGGGCAACAATTCCTTAGAAAAGGCTAGACGCGAAATAAGCGAAGTATTGGACTGTGAACTTGGAAACATAGATAAATTCTGCATGGAACTAGCCAAAGGAAAAATTCAAACCTATTAATTCTGGAAGAGTTTACTTGCTTTGAATTGAGCATAAAATTTCCTTGAATTTTCATTTATTCAAGGTGTGAAAAATTGCAGATTATATCATTGAAAACTTTATTCGTTGTAATCATATTCTTTTTTACAAGTAATCTTTCTGGAAGCTTTCTCCCAGTCTATTATAAGGAGGAGATAGGATTGACAATAGCAGAAATTGTTGAAATTTTGCTTTTCACATTTATAGTCATAGGTTTACTCCCACTTCTCTTGCTAAAATTCGTCAAAAACTTTGAGAGAATAATAAGTTTCGGAATATTCTTCACAATGCTCTTTTTCATCATCTTAATCTACACTAAAAATCCCATATTTTTAGGGTTAGTCTATGGACTGAGCATAGCAACCTTTTGGCCCAGCTATAACCTTCTTCAATTCCGATTAAGCGAATCGCGAATACGCGCTCGAACCGTAAGTTTATTCTCTTCAATAATTCCATCTCTAGCAAGCATTGCTGGCCCCGCGGTCGGGGGCTTCATAATATCGAATTTTGATTTTCAATCACTTTTTGTAGTCTCGATCATTTTGTATATGACTGCTTTCCTTTTCTCTATGCGCATAAAATTTAGACCTGAAACTTACAAATTTTCAATTCCTAAAATAAAAACATTTGCTATTTTTTTCTCCACCTTCATTTTTCTCGGTCTATCTGAAGCCTACTGGGTTGCTTACCCATTATTTGTCCATACCCTTTCCAAAACCATCTTTCAGATGGGACTGGTACTTGCTTCAAGTGCGGTTCTCATTTGCCTTGTTACTTTTCTTGTTAACTGGGTTTCAGACATCAAAAAGGCATGCCCAGAATTCGCCATTATAGGAGCTACGCTAAGTGCTTTATGGTATTTTGCTATATCATCTGCATCAACAATGTATCAAATTGTGGCATTATCTCCACTTTCAGGTTTAGCAGGTGCCTTCTCTCTTTCATGGTTTGCCCATTACGGAGATTCGTTCAGCAAAGAACATTACGCAAGCATCTTGGTTATGATGGAAGTCGGCTTGATGATTGGAAGAATCATAAATCTTGCACCAACATATATCTTCATATCAAAAGCAGATTATACAAGTTATTTCATGCTTTTGGGAGTTGTTTCGTTATTTCTGATTCCATTTTTCATCGTAAGCAAAAGAAGCAAGTAGATTTTTTTAACCACAAAAGCGTCAATGGTCTCATCGACAAGGTTTACAGTATTTATGACTCAGCGAGTTAAAACGCTTAAATGGTTAAAAATAAAAATTATGCGAAAAGGCGGAGTAAGTGATGACTGAGAAAAGTGAGAAAATACCAATATCTGAATTCTATAGGGTTGTTGATTATGTTACAATTTTCAAAAGCGAAAAATGGTGGGAAGCAATAGTTGTCTTCGAATCTTTCGGAAAGCGATCCATTGGTTTGTATCTTTGGCAGAACAGAAATGGAACATGGAAAAGGAAGCATAAGTTTAACATAAGAAACCTAGATGAATGGAATAAACTTAAAAACGCCATAGAACAGCTAACACCCAAACTTGTTTCAAAATAGTCTTCTTGCGTAATTTCATATTTTAAATTCTAATTTACAATACGAATTCAAAATTGAATAATTTTATTAATTCACTAAAACAACAAAACAACAGAAAGGCGAACGCTATGACAGCCGAACAAGAAACACAGGAAAGTATACAAAACGAGGAAGAAAATTATCAAGGAAACCAAGGAATTGGACAAGAGGTTGAACAGAGAGATTACGCAGATGCCGAAGAACCAACAGAGCAAAAAATAGAACAGGCAAAAAACAAGAGTTTAAGGATAAATATTCAAGGAGAAGATAGAGGCAACTTCGTTCATGGGCTTGCCGTCGGCCTTGGAATTGGATGCATCGCAACGTTTGTCATAGTGTGGATTTCATTGTTTTTCACTCCAAAGTTGCCAAATGCGGTGACATATGAGAGTTTGCTTTCAATTTTCATTTACCCACTCATCTACTTGCTATCGGTAGGTCTTATCGCACTAACAGCCGGTATAGTCAGAGAATACTACGGCACAAAAAGCAAGTTCTAAACACTGAATATTTCAAAATCCACGTATTTCTGACCTATAATAGTTTAATAATCAACAGCCTTAAACTATAATTGTGAAAACTTATGCCCTACACATTTAAGCAGCTTTTAGAAAAAATCACAAGCGAAAAGGCTCCAGGTCCATCTCCATCATTTTCTATGTTCCACCTACTGCATGCAATAGAGCTTATATCGGAGAAAACAATTGGCCGCGGCAAGTTGGCTGAGAATCTAAAAGTCGGAGAAGGGGCTGTACGTACTATAATAAATCGATTAAAAGACGCTGATTTGGTTGTAACCTCCAAAGCTGGATGTACCCTCACAAATGAGGGCTTAAGACTTTTGAGAGAATATAAATCAATTTTTAAGAAGAAAATTGAAATTGGAAAAAATGAGCTGACTCTTGCTAACCGCAGTTTTGCAATTCTAATCAAAGACCGTGGGCATAAGGTTAGATCAGGTGTAGAGCAACGTGATGCGGCAGTAATGGCTGGTGCAAAAGGTGCTACAGCAATAATGTTCAAAGAAGGACGCTTAAAAATTCCCTCGGTAAGCGACGATGTGGCTAGGGATTTTCCAAACGCGGCAAACCAGATAGTTAGGCTTCTGGAGCCAGAGGAAAACGATGTGATAATTATTGGAAGTGCTGACAGTTTGGGAAAAGCCGAATACGGCACTTTAGCAGCAGCATGGACAGTTCTGAATGACTGCCAAGGAATATAGGCGCGTATCGTTCATTAATATGTGTATTTTTCTCCTCCAGCTAGGATGCGCTCTAGGGATGTGTTAAAGTTTATTATTCCCTCGTTTGTTTTGGCTGAAATTGGAATTAATAAAAATTTTAAACCAAGTTGATAAATTGCACGCATTACGTTTCTGCTCAGCAAACGTTTTGTTCCCTCAAGTTTTTGCTCAATTGAGTTTTCTAAAGCCTTTGGGTCGGCTGACCAATCCACAATTCTGTCAACTTCTTCTTTTGGGAGCAAATCACATTTTGAGAGCAGATGAACTTGGGGCAGGAAGAAACGGTTGTAGACTGCTGTTGAAAGAAAAAGATTTGAAACATAGTTAAGCGGGTTGACCGAGAAAACAGCGTCAAACAAATAAACTATGGCTTTTGGTTCTTTTGTAAGTTCACTAGCAATATAGGGACCGCTCGCTCTAAAAGCAAATAACTCCATCTGCCCCGAAGTGTCAACTAAAACTATGTCTGACCTTAATTCCTCAATCTCCTTTGAAATTTGTTCAATTTCATCTGCAATCAAATCAGCAGCCATTATTAATGCGCCATTTGGACCTAAACCATATTTTTCCATCAAATCTTCGATGTTTACGTAATCACGAACATCTACATCAGGCGAATATGGAAGCGTTAACACTCCTGGGTCGAGGTTCACGACTGCGACATTTTGTTTGGATATTTTCAACCATTCACTAAAGGCTGCTGTGAGCATTGATTTTCCAGATCCAGCGGTTCCTATAATAAAGACTATTAGCATCTTCTTTTCATCCCCATATTTCAACTGTGAAACATGTTAAATATCACCACATAATCGCAAGTAAAAACTTTCCCTATTTATTCTCTCTTCTGGCATTTCTCTTTGGACGCTTTTTGCTGGCTCTCTGTGAAACCTAGCCCTCCCTTATATATACGATTCTGGGGTGCGGTTCCACTATCTAATAAGCCTTTTAGAAAAGTGAAAGCAAAGAAGAGGAAGATGAGGAAGCATTTTCTCAAGATGTTTTACATTCGAGAAAAATTGAGGATTGCAGAAGATATCTCTATTTTTGGTGCTGAAAACTTTTCTTTTAAGATGGGATTTCTGGTGGTTGCGGTTCTTGGATACTTGGTTGAGCTTGTCTTGACATAATAAACACAATTATACCAATACAGACTAAAATCGCAGTGATCACCAATAACAACACGAAGAATATGGATAAGGTTGTTACAGTTTGAATTGTGCTGTCCGCTCCAGCATAATCATTATTTCCAGACCAACTTGAACGAATATAGCATATGCCAGCGTCTTCTGTGTTCCAAGCGTACGTGAAGTGTCCACCCTGATTCGTCGTGATTGTGTCTAAAACTTTCCAAGGTGAATTGTTGATTTTGATGTAAATGGTAACGGTTCTGTTTTGCAATGGTGGTGAAAGTTGTCCAGAAATTGTGAGCGTGCCTCCTTGGATAATGTATGTAGGTGAAATAATCAGCGATATTGTCGAATATGCTAAGGTTTTGTAGCTTGCAGAAACCTGTCCATAAGTCGTTTGTTCACAGTTCTCAAGAGTAATTACTTGCGCTGGAGCATTTTTTAGCTCATCTGGACATTCGCCAACTCTCCATCCATTTTGCCAATCTCCACCTGTGGCTTCAGCCATATAATAGCGGATGTTATTGTACGTTACGTAGTAGGCTTGTTCTCTTGCATCATGAGGCACATGTGAAAGGCTAACGCCGATGTTCATGTGAGCTTGACTTTCATAGTACAGAAGTACAACATCAAGCCCGTGAGCCTTCACAATTGAAGCTGCAACATAGGAAAAAAGGTCGCAGTCTCCCTTATTTTCAACAATTGTTTCTACAGGATACTTTGCTGGCATCTCATTGTAGAGTATTTGATGCACAATCATAAGCACTCCATTTACAAAATCCTCATCGTCTGTGTAAATTTCCAAGAGGCAATCGACAATGGGCTTTAATGCATAGGGCGTAACAAACTTGGCGAGATCGCTGTTTGAATTTAGACTATGGCTCTTTTCGGTATAGTATTCGTAAAGCGATTGCTGAACTGTAACATTCAGCCTATAATACGTTGAACCGTCTGGTTTATCTAAAAGCTGATAGGATTGGCTGTGGTTTTCTGAAAAACCTTGCGGGAGCAGATAAGAAATTATAAGGAAAACAATTACTAGCAGGAAAGTTTTCGATTTTTTCATAGAAAATTTTGTTGTAAGTCCCATTTAAGGCATTTATGAACTGCTAATCAATAGTTTCTGTTTTGAAACTTAATTTTTCCATTGTTCTTCCGGACAAGTTCTGATAACTGAATTATTGCTTTTCCTAGGCGTTCTTTGGCTGTTTTAGAGTCTTTTGCAGTTGTTGAAAAGTGGATTTCTAAGTGTGGTTTTTTCTCCTCGCCTTTTGGATGAGATTTTATGTAAACGTATGAGTTATCATGCATCGTTTGGTCAATTAAAGGAGCCAAAGTTGACTCCATGATGCCATCTGCATAAATGCTTGTTTCAAAAAATGCAACTTTTCCAGCCTCCTTCTTAAGCAACGGCGCAACAGACTCGTCAAAAATAGCTTCCATCTCCGATGGAACACCGGGCAACGCTATTAAAAATGTTCCCTCAACCTTCAGCATTACGCCTGGTGCCGTGCCAACAGGGTTTGGCAATGGTTCTGCACTTTCCGGAAGTTTTGCCATTTTAACCCTAGCTGGTGTTAACTCAACCTTTTCAATTCTTCCTGCTTTGACGTAAGCTTCATATTTTTCCCTAACCATTTTCAAAGCTTTTTCGTTGACTTCCAATTTGAGGTTTAGTGCTTTGGCTATTCCCTCTAAAGTTTTATCGTCAAAGGTTGGGCCTAGTCCGCCTGTTGTTATTATGAACCGGGGTTTCCGCTTTAGGGCTTCGCGTATAACCTTTACAATTTCATCAACATCATCAGCGACAACTGTTATTCGCTTCACCATCATTCCTAACGAGGTAGCACGTCTAGCCAGCCAATGGGCGTTTGTGTTCAATGTTTTGCCTATTAGCAGTTCGTTGCCCACGCAGACTATTTCAATTTGTCGATTCAATTTTATACGTTTCCACCTTAAGCACTGAAAATAAAACTAGTTTGCCCTTTTTATGCTGTTTGCTGACTTACCATCTAAAAAGCTAGGGGCGTAGTCTATTTTTTCTTGCTAAGCCACCATTTCAAATATTCTTTTTTCTGCTTTTCCTGCTCTTCTTCCTTAGTTTCAAATGAAGGTCTCAGCTTTTCTCTTAGTTCCATCAGTTCTTGTTGTGTTACAGACAGCCCGCAACTTTTGCACACATGGTGCTTGGTGGCTATCATGTATTGCATTTCGCCACCGCATTCTGGGCAGTATTGCATTTTAATCACTCTTTTCTGTCTCTAGAAGTGAATATGCTTTGAGAAATAGGTTTCGCTTATTTAGTCGTTTAACCTACACAATTATTATTGTTTTTGTGTGTTGTTTGTAGAAAAGTGCATAGTTAACCCTCAAGGCTCCATCCAACAGAGTGCACACGGTATTAGTGAGATGTTTCCGCTAGACTATTTACTTTCTTTACAGCTTCCAAGGCAACTTCAATCATCTTCTCATCTGGTTTTCTTGTTGTTAAGTATTGAAGCCCCAAACCAGGTGCTAACAAGACTTTCATAATTTTTGACTTCTTGTATCTATCGCTAAGCTTCAAAACTTCGTAGGAAACGGCGCCAATTACAGGAATGAGAAGAATCCTATAGGCTAGTCTCATGAAGAACCCTAAATCTGGCATGATTGAAAAGAACAGAATACTAATTAAAGCAACGATGAAGATGAAAGACGTTCCACATCTTGGATGAAATCGAGAAAATTCTTTGGCATTCGAAACGTTCAGCTCAACTCCGGCTTCATAGGCATTTATAGCCGTGTGTTCTGCACCATGATATTGGAATACCCTTTTGAACTCTCCAACCGAAGTTATTGCTGCTAAATACAGCAGTAAAATTGCAAGGCGAATTACACCTTCTGCGACATTAAAAACTACTCCCCCAAGACCCAAGGGAATAGTCAACAAAAAGGGTAAGACGCTAAACAAAAATATTGCTAAGGCCAAAGCCACAACAACTGCTAGCACTATTTCTTTGGTGTTAAGTTTTTCCTCTTCTTCTTCCATGCTTGCATTTGCAGAAAAATAGAGACCTTTAATGCCTATATACAGAGTTTCGAAGAGGGCTACAATGCCTCTCAGAAAAGGTAACCTCAAGACCCTGTGCCTTTCAGATACCGATTTTATCTCTTCTACGTTTGTCAGTATTTTGTCATTGGGCTGTCTAACGCAAGTTACCATGTGCTTTTTAGAGCGAATCATAACGCCTTCTATGACCGCTTGCCCACCAAACGCCAGCGAAGGCTCTTCCTTTCCTTTGGTAGCCAATTTCATATTTCATAAAGAGAATGCCAATCTAATATTCTTTTGCTGTTTTCATTTTCCACTGAAACCAGTGAACTGAGTGCATTTAGGTTATGAAGTTTGCTAAATTCGATTCTCTAGCTAATCTAATGGCTCTTTCCATCTCATCCCTTGTCAATCTTCTGCGCAACTCCGGAATTTCATACGCCCGCCACTCAGGTCTATACTGAAACATAACGTTAACCCTAGTTTCTGTGCCTAAGTTTTCAGCTATCCATTTTATGGTTGGTTTTGTGCAGCATTCTAGATGGTTTGGCAAAACTAGTATGCGTATTATAAGTTCACCGTATTTTTTTGCTTCCAAATGGTTATACGTGCATACTTTCCAGTAGTTTGGCGCATCAGAAATTTTTTCCGCACATTCGCTTGACCCATACTTAAAGTCTAATAGATAAACATCGGCAAATCCGGCTAAGAGCTGGGCTGTTTCTGGACTGTAGTAAGTGTTTGAGTTCCAAACAACCGGAATATTCACGTTTACTTGCTTGAAGGTTTTAAGCCATTGTTGCAACCACGGCGTTGGTTCTCCGCCCACGAGATTCGCATTTCTGCAGCCGTTCATGCGTAAGTGTTCAACTTCCTTGGCTAATTCTTCTGGCTTGTAAACTTCTCCCTTCTCCATCCATTGAGAAATCGTCCAGTTCTGACAGTGATGGCAACGCATTGTGCAGCCCATGGTGAAAACAGTTCCGGACGGCACCAATTCAGGTTCCTCACCAACATGCTCAAAAATGCTTGAAACCGTTATTTCTGAACCGCATCTGCAATAGCCCACCTTACCTTCTAATCTGTTAACCCCGCATCTACACGTACAAAAATGGCAACTGTGAAGAATCCTGGTTGCGACTTCGATTTTCAAATCAAGATAAGATTTCTCTGGAGTAGGCATTTCCTTCAAATTTCTTTGCTTTGCATCAATTTCTCCTTCAATTTTGTAAAATTCTTGCGTAAGCTTCATGTGTTTTTGCCAAAGCTCTTCCAAAGAATCGCTTTCGCTGAAATCTGCAGGAACTTTTTTGGCTATTATGAATTTTGCTGCTTTCTCATCTTGGGCAACAGCGAAGTATCTGGCCAAAGTTTTCTTTACCATTTCATCGTTTAAAACTGCTATAGCATCTGGACGAAGTCTCCACATTCCAATCAATTTTACTCTATGTTAAGGGATTATTAAAACAAGCCATATGGATAAGCGTATCCGCTTGCATGCAATTTGCCTTTGATGGGAATCGCATGTCCACACACTGAACAACGCATGTCCTTCGTTAAATTCCACTTTGTAATTTCAAAGCTGAAACGTTTAATCAGCAACTCATTACAGTTTGGACAATAAGTGTTTTCGCAAGTATGCCCTGGCACATTTCCAATATAGACATAGTTTAACCCCTCACCTTTTGCGGTGGCATAAGCCTTCTCCAACGTTTCGATTGGAGTAGACAAAATTGTTGTCATTTTATAATCTGGATGAAAACGCAATAAGTGAAAAGGTGTTTCTTTGCCCAGCGTATCTCTTATCCAAGCTGCAAGCTCCTTTATCCTCTCAATTGAGTCCCCGATTTTTGGTACAACCAGATTTGTGATTTCTATGTGAATGTCATTTCTCTTCATTTCCCTTAAGGACTCATAGATTGGTTCGACTGATGGAACCGATGAAAAGGTTTTGTAAAATTCCGGGTCTCCACCGCCTTTAAAGTCCACGGTTGCTGCATCCAGATAGGGCGCTATAGTTTTTACGGCTTCTGGTGTCATGTAACCGTTCGTCACGAAGGTGTTAAAAAATCCTACTTGACGGGCGAGCTTAGCGGTATCATAAGCATATTCAAAAAATATCGTTGGTTCTGTATATGTGTAGCTTATCCCTTGACAACCATTATCTCTTACGGCTTTAACAACCTCTTCAGGAGGGAAATGTTTGCCAGTTATTTTTCCCTCTTGGCTTATCATCCAGTTGTCACAGAATTGACAGCGGAAATTACAACCGGCTGTGGCAATAGACATAACCGAAGACCCTGGATTAAAGTGTGAAAGCGGCTTCTTCTCTATAGGATCTACACATGCTGATATCGCCTTAGCGTAAACAAGAGAAAAAAGCGTTCCGCCCTCATTTTTTCTTACTAAACAAAAGCCTGTTCCGCCGTCACTTATGAGGCATCTTCTCCCGCATAAGTTGCATTTGACCTTATTACTCTCCAGTCTTTCGTAAAGCATTGCTTCATGTAATAGCGATGACATTTAATTTCCTCCTTCAAATTTCTAAGCTTAGGTCTTCCATGTAAATTTTTGGTTCTGAGGCATGATTTATTGATTTGCTGCTAGATCAGGTTTTTCCTTGATTTCAAAAACAAGTGGTGGAGAAGATGTCTTCACATCCAATTCTATGCTGAGAAGGTCTTCCAAAAAGCCAGCCCAAATATCAGTTTCGTTGATAAATGGTGTTTTTATAAGGATATACTTGTCTCTTAGGTAGAGGTCGCCAAATCCTTGTACCCTTAAGCGTTTAAAAACCTCCTGCCATTTTTCACGGTTTGCCGTCTGAATGCCAAGGGTTGCCTCCATAGAAACTTTTGCGGCTTCACCCATTTTTCTTCCTATTTCGCGCCATTTTTCCTCAGGAGTGTACTGGATGAGGATGTTAATGAACTCCAAGTTTATGAAGGCTATGCGGCTTATGCCGCAGTAATACTCGCCGGGGAAACGCCAATCATAAATCATCATGCTTCTGTAAACGTCAAGCATTTTGGATATGAGGGGTTTTATGCCTGGTTCTTTTCCTTCCCGAATCAAGGAGTCAATGAATTCTCTTTCCTCTTTCTCCAGAATAATAGTTGTCCTTTTTGCTGATTCTTCATTTTTCTTGATCATTTCTTTAAGTTTTTTCTCTTTATCTTCTTGCATAGTTGTTATATCCTTCAGCATATTTTATATGCTTTTCTAACTTGTCATCCACAACCGAACAATTTTTAACATGGCACATGCATTTTATAATTGCCGATGAAGAGCTTACTTGTCTGAAAAGATGATGCACCCTGGGGTATCTGAGGCAAAAACTCACTTTTTACTTAAGAAATAACTTTGCGCTTAATCAGATACCATGTAAGCACTAAACCAGCTATGAAAAGTGCAAATCCAGAGGCCATCGAAACAAAATAGTTCATTTTAAAAACATTTAGAAGTGCATAGACCATGTAAGTTGGTCCAGCAAAAGTTAGGAAAGCTGCCAATATTACTAGGAAGGTTTTCCAGAATTTTGAATTCAAATTCAACCTAGTACTTTTGCTCTTTTCTTTTTTCTCAGTCATGTCTCCACGTTCCAATTATGATTCAAAGTTGGCGTTTTCTCTTATAACCCTTCCTTTACTTCATTACCCAGAGCTTTCATTAGAAACTTGAAAACGGAAAAGCCTGCCCCACGGTCCGCCCTAAAGCCCGTTGTCGCACCCAGGAGGCACACGCCATCCAAGTTGCGTTCCTTTGCAAGCCCCAGCACCAGGCCAGTAGCCCCTACAACCCTTCCTTTACTGTATATTACTGCACCTTTTTCCATAAACTCAAGGGCGAGTCTAGGTGAGGTAGCAGCCACGTATACTTGCGTCTTCTCTTCTGTGATCGGAGCTCCACCAATTGTTACGATTAAGCTGCACCCTTGTTTTTCAACAAAATCCAGTATTTCACCGCAGAGCGAATAATGTGCAACAACATCATCAAAAGAAGGCTGCGTGTCACCCGTCATTATAATAAAGTCGTTCTTCTCCATAGGTGCCGCATAAAACTCATATCTTGGTAAGCGGCAAATCCCACTTGAATTAACTGAAACGTAATCTGGAAAAGAAGGCGAATACAACTCCGCAAAAGGTTTTGCCCCACAAAACTTTATCAAAAGGTGAGCCGCTATCTTCCCAACGTTTCCAAAACCTGGAAGCCCTTGCACGAAAATCGGCTTCTCCAGAACAGGATTAGATATCTGAAGGAAATAAGATCTGTCCATTCTGTTTGCACCAAGCACGATAATATGTGTGTGATACTAAAGTGTTTTTACAATAGTGCACATTAATAAATGGTAAGGCGACATTTCCCAAAAAGATTTAAGAAGGCATGGGTTCAGCATAAAAGCAGCGGGGTGGGGTAGCCAGGATTAACCCGCTGGGCTCATAAGAGCTCGGATGCTCTGAGAGACCCAGAGATCGGTTGTTCAAATCAACCCCCCGCTACCATTAGATTCTTGTTGATAATGAAATAGAAGTGAATAACTTTCTCTTGAAAGTGGGAAAAAATAAGGTTAGGATTTCGCTCTCAAGTTTAATTTGAGAGGTAAAATCCGGTTGGTGGCTCATATCCTCTATAAACTGTGTTCCCGTTGATGGTTAGGTTTTCGACCTCAAGCAGTGATTGCCACAATTTTGCCTCTGCGATTTTTAATTGAAGTTTTTCCCTAAGTTCTTTGATCAACTGCATTCTTTCAGGACTTTTCATTTCTAATAGATCAACCTTTTTGGTCTTCGCCTTATTTCGTATAGTCATTTTGCAGGTTCCTCCAAAGAAGCTATCGGATATATTAATAAATCAGTTCTTTCAAACATCGGCATATATCCAAAAATGATACATAAAACCTAAAAACTAAATTTCAAAACAGAACGCAAAATGCTTGGCAATCTACAAAACTAGGATGTAATTCACCAGAGCTTAATGCTTCCCAGACTTTTAGTTTGAAATTATACTAGAATTCTAAAACAGAAAAAAAAGGAAAGAGGGTTTATGCGTTGTTGTTATATACAGTAGTTTTTTCCGAATCCGCCACGTGGCGAGATAATAACAAGTGTTTCTGAGTATACACTTCCCGTTGTTAAGTCGTAGTAGACTATGAAACATGTTCCTTTGGCTTCAGGCGAGGTAGTGATAGTTAGCGTTTGTGTTCCATATGGTGCTAGTGTGAAGCTTGCCGGAGTCAGTGTGACTCCGCTGAAGGCTTTGAATCGTAAGCCTCCAATGTTCATGCTGTAGTCTTGGTTTCCAGGCTCGTGTATGGTTATTATGGCTGTCCAATAGCCAATTGTTGGGTCTATGATGGTTAGCGTTTCTCCTTTACCAGTTACCTGTCCACAGTTAGCTCCTGCTGGATCATAGAGGGTTAAGTGAAGTTCATGATCTCCTATCCAGTCAAGGGACACTGTTAAGGTTATCATGTCAGGTGTTACTGGGATCAACCAAGCGTCATAGCCAACATATACTCCATCAAATGAGTGCACTGTTCCCGAATACTGTCCTTCGAAACATTCTGTTTGAAATGACAGAATCATAGTTTGAACGTTTACATCCCCAGGTATTTTGTTTGAAACTTTGAATGTCGTGCTTGTTTCTTTCTTTAAGGAAAGGTAATCTGGCGTGCTTATTGGTTCACCCTGTTTCAAAGTCGCTGTTAAAGTCTCACTGAATATATCTCCGAAGTATATGGCGTGGATTCCAATATACCAGTAGCCAGGGCATAGGCACAATGTGGAAAGCAACTCCATAGTTGTTCCAGTTGTGGTGTACCAGTATTGTCCACCTCCACCTGACTTTATTACTGGGACAGATGGAGCGTAAGACAAAGCTTCAACTTCACGGTCTGGAGCGATTAGATAGACGTCGAAGTCTGCATCTGGGTAAGTCCACTCAACTGTTAACATTATGTGTCCAATCGTGTACACTTTGACTGGTATGTAGAACCAATCGCCAGATATGTAGGCTCTGGGCTCGTTGACAACATTTGCTTCAAGATAGAATGTCTGTCCGAGTTTTGCTGGAACAGTAACCACTACTGGTATGGTGATTTGCGCTCCGTTGCATGTTACCTTTACAAAGCCGCTGTAGCTGCTTGGAGCTGTAGCTTTTGGAACTGAGATCTTGGTAAATAGTTGTTTCCCTATGGAATATGTTGATATCCAATTCCAATTTACGAACTTGTAGAAGGTTATTTTCACGTCTACAGGCTCAACAGTCAGAGGATAGCTGTTCCATATCCAAAGTACGTAGGTTCCAGGCGTAACTCTGGCGTCGAACCATTGAATGTTTGTATGGGCATATGCATAGTTTATCATTATCCAGTTCCCGTCTTCAACGCGATAGAGTGCCGTGTTAAGGTGTATGTCTGTCCATTGGCTTCCATTGTACTCTTTAACTGGGCATCCATACGCATATTCCGCAGGGAACTTCAGTCTAACATCAACGAACTCGGCACCTTCCGGAATTGTAAAAGGAAGGAAAGTGCCTGTTATAGGGCCATAATCTACTGGTGGGTTAAAGTGCGAGTAAGGTATTGACAGACCAGCGAAACTTACGGAGTCAAACATTTCAAGCTTAGTTGCATATGCACTGTCGATATCATCTGTGAATGCAGACGTTGTCATGTAGCTCGAACCAGCGGGAACTATTCCAGTGTCTATCGAATCTGTATCAGAGTATGGGAGTTCACTTAGCGCGGATAAAACAGCTTGCTTAGCGTCCACACGTCCTGCTCCTTGACGGGTTGCAGGATAGCCAAGGTCCTTTGCAGTGTTCATCAAGATTTCTCTTACTCCGAAAGGTGATGGAGAAGCACCGTGAGCTTGCTTGTAGGCCTGGATGACTAGGGCACCTACTCCCGCAGCGATTGGAGTTGCCATGCTCGTCCCACCGAACTGCAGCCATAGATAGTATGGATAAGTATCTAGCGTGAAGCCCCAAGCGCCAATTGCGCATACATCTGGATCTACTCTACCATCTCCCGTTGGGCCTCCACTGCTCCAGAAGATAATTTGGTCGTTTTCGTAGCCGTATGCGGGCCAAGTTGGCCAGTAGCCAAGCCACCAGTATATGAACGAGTTTTCCGTTGAAGCCCCAACAGTAATGACATCTTTGCCACAACCAGCTGATGAAACTGAACTGAAGCCTTGGTCGTTACCAGCAGCAACAAAGCAAGCTACACCTTGTTGGGTGGCGGCGTCCAACGCTAAACATGTTGGATCGTTTCCATCATTTGGAACTTCTAACCCTCCAAGGCTCATGCTGATTATGTCTGCTCCATCTTCAACAGCCCACTCAATTCCCTCGATTATCCATGAGTCCCATCCCCAACCTTCGTCTGTAAGGACTTTGCCTCCAATGACTTTAGCGCCAGGAGCAACGCCCAAAACCTTAAAGTATATATCGGGCACGCCTAAATCCCAGTCTACGACGCCTTGCGCCGCTACACAACCCGAGCAAGCTGTTCCATGTCCATATCCGTCGTGTGGAAACACGTCCTCCTCGCTTGTGAACACTTTATAGTCTATGACAACACCTTCCAAGTCTGGATGCTCATAGAAAATTCCAGTGTCCAAAACAGCTACTGTGACGCCTGAACCGTCTATCCCCATTTCCCAAGCCTTATCTGCGCCTATCCAGAACGGAAACTGGGAATACCAATACGGGTATGTCTCAAGGAACTTTTCAATGGCAGCTTCACTATCATCCGATTTTGGGGTTGGAATCAAATATTTCTTCTCATCCAAGAGAATCTTGTCTACGTCGATAAGCGAAGTCAAGACCGGAATTTTGTCTGCTGAAAGCGAAACTGAAATAGCATTTATGACATTGTGCTCAGCGTTAATCTTCCCACCTAAGCTCTGAACATAATTTGACGCCGCAGTTTTGTCAACGCCATTTTTCAACACCACTACCACACGATACTCGCTATTTGGTTCCATTTGAATCTGGGCGCGAAGGTCTGGCTCCAACTTGTCAAGATTAACCTTCATGATCGGCCCTGAAGCCTCAGCCTTGGACATTGGCATGAAAGCCACTAGACTTAGCAGAAACGTCAAAGTCACTAATGTCGAAACTATTTTCTTATTCAAATTCAGACACCTCAGAACTTTTCCTTTTTCTCCCTTTCGGGACCATTTTTATTAACTTTTTGCGAATTTATATTTTGTGCAAACATCTATCTAGATAACGCGCGCTAGGAAAGGGTTCCTGTTGAAGAATGTTGTATAGAGGTTTGCTTTCGCAATTTAAGATTTAATGTTACGAAATTAACTCAAGATGGAAAATGTTTTGCATATAGAAAACAATGAAATAAGGAATTAAGCTCTTCCTTTCTCCTCTTTGCCAAAGTATGTTGTCCATTTAAGTTTACGGGCATCCCTTCCAAACGCTAAAGAACTTTTTCTACATTTGCTTGAACAGAACCACAAGATCGACCCATCATTTTTAACGTACATCATGCCTGAGCCAGCTGGAAATTCGTTGCCGCAAAATGAACATTTCCTAGCTTTAGGCAAAGGTAATTCCTCTGAATGATTTTGATTAAGTTATCTAGAGATTTTTTTTGCTTCTCTTTCAGTCTCTCTAAGCATTAGGATATCCTGAGCCCGTATTGGTCCTTTGACATTGCGTGTTATGATGCGTCCCTTATCTTTTCCTTCTAAGATGCGTACTCTGACCTGTGAGATTTCGCCTGTTACGCCTGTGCGTCCAATGACTTGAATTACTTCTGCTGGAGTAGGTTCCTCCTTCGCTGTCTCTTTCTCTTCTCTGCTCATTACTTTGCTCCTCTTTTCATCTGCTCAATTCTTGCGACTATTTCTTTAACTAGTCCTGTGGCTTCTCCTTCTTTTACTATGCATACTGAGGCGGCTGGGACATCGATGCCTACGGCGTTGCCTATTTTCTCTTTGTTTGGAACGAATATGTATGGGATTTTTCTTTCTTCGCATAGTAGTGGCAAATGGGCCACGACTTCTGGGGGGTCAACGTCTTCGGCTATGACTACAAGTTTTGCTTGTGCTCTTTCGATGGCTTTTGTTGTTTCGTTTGTTCCTTTTCTGACTGTGCCTGTTTTTGAGGCTATTTGTAGGGCTTCATAGGCGGCGTCTGCGATTTCTTTTGAGACCTCGAATTTTACGTAGAATGGTTTGGACATGAGCCTTCACCCTTGAAATGCACAGTCTTATCAACATTTCTTGTTTATGAAGGTTTCGACTCTGGCGGTGTGGGTTTGAGTGTTTTTTGGGTTGTTGGGTGTTTGTGTGCGTGCAACAGCCGATAGCCCCTCTATTTGGAGCCAAATATGTTTTGTTGTGCTTGCTCTGTGAGGGTTCTAGACCCCCCTATATAGGTTGAACTTTTAGTCTGTCTAGTTGTGCTTGGCTGTTTTGGTTTTTGTGGTGTTTGCCGTTTGGCACCTCCCTACAGTTAGGAGGGCTGGTTCTGAGAAATTTAAGGAGGGTGTCAGAAGTCCGATAAGTAGCTGAAATTGTAGGTTTCGTGGAGACCGATTTGAGGGCGGAGAGGCGGAGGGGTCTGAAGGCTCTACCCCCTCCCTTATATAGATTGAACCCCAAACCCAAACATCCTTTTTAGAGTAAACCAAGACGGAAGACCCTAGAAGACTATGAAGAGGAAAGAGGCTTAAAGCCAAATCCAGAACTTGACAAAATAATGAGCGAAATAGATTCTGAAGAATCTCAGAGGCAAACCGAACAGAGAGAATTTTTAGAGAAAAGACACACAGAGGTAACTGAGCGAAAAGAAGCTCTCGAAGAGGTCAAATGCATAAGAAGAATGCAAAAAGACCAACTTCAGCAATGGCTAGAGCAACAAGACGAAAGGTAGTTATAGGAAAGTCTATTTTACATGATGCCATCCATATTTTTCGTAAATCTTCTTGCCTTTTGCGGATACTAGAAAGTCAATGAATTTCTCGGCTAACTCTTTGTTCTTGAAAAAGGCTATCACACCTATAGCTGTGCTTCTATGCACTTGAAGGTCTTTTGGCAACTCTATAATATCCATGGTTTTCATGTTCAAGTTCTTGAAGGCATCCCATCCTAAAATCGCATCTACTTTCTTCTTGTTGATAAAAGACATCAATTCTCCGCATCCATCGGCATAAGCAATGGTGTTCTTTCTGATTTGTTCAGCAAATCCCGCTTTGGTTGCTAAATCATCCCATACTCCCGTCAAGCAACCACTTACAGAAACACCAATGTGCATTCCTTCTTTTGCCAAATCGGACATTGACCTTATCTTTTTCGGATTTCCAGTTTGCACCAGAATAGCAGAGGTTCTTGAACCTAGGCTTCTTCTTGTTTCTTTAAGAACTAGTCCCTTCAACTGTGCATGGTCAAGTATGAACTCAGAACCGCAAGTTAACAAGTCGCCTTCTTTAGTTTCTGCGATTTCTTCTATAAGGTTTTCAGCTTTTCCGACAGTAAACTCAAATTCTGCTCCGAATTTTGCTTTAAACTCTTCCGCACATTTCTTTATGGGCGGTGCTACTGCACCAGCGGAAAAAACATGGAGATGGTTTTGTTTCGACATACTCTTTCCCACACCAATTACTTGTATGGATATTTAACTTTGCATTTCTTTGATTTTCTCTTCGACTGCCTTAAGCTCCTTCTTCAGTTCTTCTGCGTAGTTCTTCAGCTTTTCAGTCTTCTCAGCTTTGGTAAGGAAGCGTCTTCTGTAACCTTGCTCATGTCCATGCATACCGCACCCACAATAACTATCATGTCTTCCATGATGCATACCACAACCACATTCATCGTTCATGTCTTGATTCACCTCACTTTTCGTCTAACTATAGAAAGTAAAGTATTTAAACTATCAAGTTTATAGTGTGATAGTTGCTATTGACAGCGAAAGTGACGGGTATGCAGAACAAAAATGAAGCGGTTTGTTATTGTCCGCTTGAAGGAGTCATAGATGTGATTAGCAAGAAATGGGCACTTCTTATCATAAATGCAATCGGGAATTACGGTAGCCTCAGATTTAACAGACTCATGGAAGAACTGCATGGCATAAGCCCCAAAACTCTTGCAGACACGCTGAAACAACTTCAAAATGAACAGTTGCTCAAAAGAGAGTCATTCGCTGAAATCCCCCCTCGTGTTGAATACTCATTGACAGAAGACGGACAAGGGCTAAGAGAAGCGGTTGTGCCTATCCTCAAATGGGCGGCAACGAGGCAAGGCTCAAAAAGGAAAAAGTGCTCTCTAGCCTATAGGAAAATGCCCGCACATAGAATAAAAGATAGAGCCACTCAAGAAAGATGCCACGGTGACTCATGATAATCAGCTTCACTTCTTCTGAGAAGACCTCGTAAGACGGAACAGTTCTCTATCAGTCCTTTTAAGCCAGTTTTGGTTTTGCGGAAAAGTTATAGCTGA
>Ga0315280_10004400_pt1 | contig 20830 bp, 20 predicted proteins | sample YL17G06_40_MG_FD_203697 | JGI IMG/M metagenome (GOLD analysis project Ga0315280, IMG submission 203697) | Sediment microbial communities from Yellowstone Lake, YNP, Wyoming, USA - YL17G06_40 | ecosystem: Environmental > Aquatic > Freshwater > Lake > Sediment | place: USA: Wyoming | collected...
AGTCCACAACTGTTAGATCTGCAGCATTCCCCTCTTTCAAGCGGCCTTTGCCTTCTAGGTTGAAGATTTCTGCTGGTTTTTCAGACGTTAGTCTCACAATATCTGCTATCGACAGCCGTCCGCGTTTCACTTCAGTAAGCATTAGTGGAAGCGTGGTCTCTAATCCTGGTATGCCGACTTTGACATTCCAAACAGTTTTCGTCTTTTTCTCTTCTAAAGCATGCGGCGCATGGTCTGAAGCTAAGATGTCTATGCAGCCGTTCTTTATGCCGTTCCACAGTGCAGTGATCTCCGGTTTTGCTCTAACTGGTGGCATCGTGATTGCCAACGTTCCTATTTTTCTTAGATCATCTGCTGACAAGCAAAGATTATGAGGCGTCGTTTCACATGTTATTAAGGCTCTGGACTTTTTCTCTTCGCATATCGCTCTGAGACCTTTTTCCGTGCTTACATGGCAAAAGTGCACATGCGCGCTGGTTGTTTTGGCGATGTTCAATACATGTTTGACCGCCTGCACTTCAACGTTTTCTGAGTGTGCTTCTAGATAAGCGTCAATGTCGTTGCGGCCGACTCGTTTGAGCTCATCCATAGCACGGTTCAAGCATTTCTTGTCTTCAGCGTGTACGGCTGCTAGAATCCTTAATTTCTTGACAGCCTCAAACGCTTTCAACAGGGCTGCATCATCGTCGATGTCTAGACCGCCAACTTGCTCAGTCATGTACAGCTTGAACGCAATTGCGCCTTCTTCCACTATTTTTTCCATTTCGCTCAAGCAGTTTGGAAATTCGGAATAGAAGCCAACATTGACTAGAATCGTGCTTTCAGCAATTGCCATCCTGCCCCTCAGGGTCTCGGCACTCATAGTCACAGGATCGTTATTCGGCATGTCAAGAACTGTCGTAAATCCACCGGCGGCAGCAGCAGCCGTGCCACTGCAGAAATCTTCTTTGTATGCCTTCCCTTCATCTCTGAGATGCACGTGAGCATCTATCAAACCAGGAAGAACCAGAAGGTTGCCCAAATCCTTTTTCGACGTGGCCTTTGGCATGATGCTCTCTTTGCCTATTTTGAGAATCCTGCCATCGTCTATGGCAAGGCTGCATTCTACAATCTCGTTTTCTAGGTAGGCCTTTGCGCGGGTTAGAACTAGGTCAACGGTCAAATCCTTCGCTCTCTGATATTTTAATAACAGAGGATGGAATGTTAAAAGTTTGCCATTGAGCCATCATGGCTGGCTAGTCAGTTTCGAAAACTTGAGTTTCCAAGTTGGGTGTGAGTTCAAGTTCATAGGCGACAAGGCCTCAGAGAAAGCCTTTCTGACGTATTCTTCGGGTATGTCGAATTTGGCAACGTTTTCCATGTAGATTGGGCCGTTTTTGTCCTCTAGTAACTTCAGTAGTTTTCTGCTGAGAGATCTGATGTCGCGCTTTGTTGCTTTTCGGACAGTTATGATGTTCACGTAGGCCCATCGTTGAGCAGTGCATGTGTTGACAGCATGTTACTGGATTATTTTGAAGAAGTCTCTTTCGGTTATGATTCCGACAAGTTTTTCGTCTTTGACAACTGGAATGGCTCCTAGGTCTTTGTCTCGCATTATCTTTGCCGCTTGGCCTATGTCCGCGTTTGGCTCGATTGTTGAAACCTCTTTTGATGCTATGGTTAGCGCTGGCGTGTTCAAGACTTGTATGATTGTTCCTGACCGCAGGTGTTTGAAGACTTCTCCTGAACCGAAGAACCGTATCACGTCCATGCTTGTGATTATGCCTACTACTTTGCCGTCAGAAATTATGGGCAGTCTTCTGAATCCCCGCGTTACCATTGATCGCTCAGCCTCGAAGATCGTGGTTTTAGATAGGGCTGTGACAACTTTTTCTGACATTAGCTCGGCTACGGATACGCCGCTCAATCTGTCCGCAAACAGGATGGCGATATCTCGCTCCGTGATTATTGCCCTCACGTGGTTGTCATCATCAACCACTGGCAAGCCGCCCAGGTTCTTGGTCGTCATCAGCTCGATTGCTTCGCTTATCTTCGCCGTACTTCGTACCGAAACGACTTTTTGGGTCATGATGAGCTTTATGGGCTCGTTTATGGCTTTGAAGATGTTTCCGCCGAATTTCCGATGGATTATTTCGAATTTCTTTCCGCCGCCCAAGTAATCGATTATGTCCGAGGCCGTAACAATTCCTTCTAGCGCCTTCGTTCCAGGATTAGCTATCGGTATTCGGCGGAATCCTTCCCTTGCCATCATCTGAATTGCGTCATAAACAGGCGTTGTCGGCGCCATAGTCACAACAGCGGTTTTTGCGATGCTCAGTATTTCCCCTTCGTGCTTTTTCGAAGGGTGAACCTTCAGAGAGAGGTTACCTTTTCCCCTCAAAGTTCTTCTAAAGCTTTCTCTACTCAACTGTCCTCCACTCACTTCACAAGCATTCTAGCAACATCTTCTCGATCAACTATGCCAACGAGCTTGCCGTTCTCATCTTCCACTGGAACTCTTCCAACATCCTTTGAAACCATGACCTTGGCGACTTGAATCATCTTTGTCGAGGGTTTCACAGCTGTTACTCCTGTCTTCATGATTGAAGAGATTTTGGAAGAGGCTTGAAAACGCCCTTTTTGAGCTTCAAAAGTGGGCAAGACTGAGCCGCTTTCAAGAAGATCCTTTTGGGTGAGCATCCCCACAAGTCTGCCATTCTTCACCACAGGCAAGCCACCGAGGCGTTTCTCCTGCATCAAACGCCAAATACTGCCAACCTCATCTTCGGGACAACAAGTCACAACGTTCTTTGTCATCAGTTCTGAAACATCTTTGAGAAGTTTTTCCGGGTTTGTTCTGATTAGGGGTTCGATGAAGTTTTCCAAGCCTACAACTCCTCTATACGTCTTGTCTTGGGCTGACGTTACGACTGGTGCATACCATACGTCTGCTTTGAGCATCGTTTTTATGGTTGTTGCGGCATCATCGTCCATGGCTGCTACGTGCTTTGCAGGGGTCATTATCCCTTTGACCCTTATCGGAGAAACGGAAGAGGAAATGGTCATGATGTCTCGGCGGGAAACTTTCCCCAAAAGCTTCTTGTGATCATCTGTTGCTGGGAGAATTCTCAACGCGAAATCGCGTATTATTGCTCGGGCTTTTGTGGCGAGTTCATCTTCATAGATAAACGGGTGCCTTTCATTCATGATCTCCTTGATGAGCAACCGTTTTTACTCCTCGCCTTCTTCTTCCAGCTCATCCCTGCAATCTTCACAGAGAAATTCGCCATTGTGCTGTTTCAAGCCGTCGGACCAGACTCCACAGCGATCGCAGTGGCCGGCGAGCGGCGCAGACTCTTCCTCTGTTTCTTCCTGAGTTCTGTTTTCGTTCTCTATTCGTGCTCGTTCCTGGATGATTTCAATGAGTTCAGGCATGACAGCTAACACGTCCTTGCTTGAGAGCAACCCGGTGATCTGTCCCTTATACAAGACTCCCAACCTTCTGATGTTAAGCCGGCTCATTCTCCTAGCTGCATCACTTATTGTGGCATCGGGTTCTATCGTGATTAGAGGCGAGGTCATGACCTCGCTGGCTTTTGTAGAGTCAGGTTTGACGTTTTTGGCCAATACTCTCACGACGAGGTCTCTTTCCGTTATTATTCCGAGGGGCTTGCCCTCTTCATTGGTTACTATTATGCAACCCAAGTCTTCCTTGTCCATGAGTTCTGCAACGCGGTTTGCCGCTGCATCCTCTTTGATGGTTATCACTGGGCTGCTCATAACATCTTTGACCAACATTTTAGATCTTAATCCGATTTCAGCCATTGTCTCATCCACGTCAACGGTGCATGCCATGCTAAACTTCAATCAACTCAAAATAGACATCCCGAATTTAAAACTTGCTAACAGAAAAGACAGGTTATTTCAGGAACAATTCCTGGTCAGAGTCAATCAATAACGCATCATGATGGAACTGAAGCATCAGAAGGAGATTGAATAAAATTCAATGTTATGACGATGTTGACCCTTTTGTCAGCGGGCATGATAAAGAGCGAATTTAGCAGGAAAATGCTGCTCATTTTCGCATGGGAACATATATATAAAGAGGGCATCGCAATTACTTGTTGGTTGAAACCTAAGGGGTATTACGAAATTGCCATTTAAGCGTAAGAGTCGGGGAAGGTCTAAAGGCGGCAAGGGCAGCGGCGCTGTTGTTCAATGTGCTGGTTGTGGGCAGATTGTTCCCCGTGACAAGGCTAAGCGGTCTACTCGCAGGATTTCTCTCGTTGACTATGCCTTGGCGAAGGAGCTTCGCCAGAAGGGCACGTATATAGCCTCGTCTTCAGACACTAGACTTTACTGCGTTTCCTGTGCCGTGCATCGTGGAATCGTGAAGGTTAGAGCCGAGAAAGAACGACACATGCGCGCGAGAAGATTCTAGTTCTCAGTCAATTTCCTTTTTCTTAATTTTCCATAGGCATAGATGCCTCTTTGCACGACGGTTAGATTCGTAAGGATAGCAAGCAAAATCATGGCCGCGTTAATCACTGTCGCGGGTTGCCAAAAGATGGCTATCACCGTTGCCACGGCTAGGATGATTATGCGTTCCGCCCTCTCAGCTATGCCCACTGATTCCATCCTTACGTTGGCCGCCTCAGCTCTGGCACGGCTGTAGCTCACAAGCAACGAGCCAATCAGCGCTACAGTTCCCCAAAGAGGGTCACAGAGTCCGCTTATGATTATTGCGACGTAGACTGTTGCATCCGCGTATCGATCGAGCATAGAGTCTAAGAAGCCACCGAATGCTGTTGTTTGCTGGTAAAGCCGGGCTACCACTCCATCCAGGGCGTCGCAAAAACCGGATGCCAATAGCAAGACGATTGCCACAGGAAGGTAGAATGGCTGATCTTGCCATTTTGTATAGGACAAAGCCGCGAAAAGAGCTAAAACTATCCCCAAGCCGCTTATTCTATTCGGCGTCAAACCTATGCTGTGCGCTGCCTTCGCTTCTATTGCAAGCATTCCCTGAACCTTTTGCTTAAGTTTGGTAAGCATTGGGCCGATTCTCCAGCAATTCTTATTTAAGCTAAGGAAATATGTTAAGGATACTATTGACAGTTTAAAGGTGTTTAGAATGATCACGATCACGGGTTTGAAAGTTGATGGAAAAAACTGCTTAGGATTACGTGTGGACTTGCCCGAATGCTCAGCGCCACTGCTTTTGATAACTGCTGAGAAAGGCTTTGTCATGTGCGGTTTTTTGAGCATTGAGGCAGCAGAAAGGACCGGCGCTTCTGCAGCTATGGTCAGCGGAGTTAAAGCATTCGAGGATGTGATGAACGCATCTGTCAAGGGCGCAACGACGAAAGCCAGAAGCCTTGGGGTTCAAGAGGGAATGAAGGGCGCGGATGCTTTGAAGCACATGTTCTGAAAACGTGTTTGGCTTTCTACCAGAGCAAAAGCAAGAAAGGATGATCTGCGCATCCACGAGCCTAAGCTCAACAACTGGCAACGCTAGATTTTAAACGTAAGAACAAGGGAGATAGTAGTCGAAAAGGAAATTGCCCTGGAGAGCATAGCGATTGTCTAGAGAAAAGCTTCTCAATGATGTTGCTGCCGAAGTTGTGGTTTGCACGCGGTGCGCGCTTTGGAAGGCTCGCAAGAATGCTGTCCCGGGCGAAGGCAGTCCAAAAGCTAGAATAATGTTCATCGGCGAAGCGCCTGGCTCTTCGGAGGATCTTCAGGGAAAGCCTTTCGTCGGCGTAGCTGGCAAGTTTCTTGAGACTCTGCTCTCTGAAATCGGATTTTCAAGAGCAGAGGTTTTCATCTGCAACGTCGTAAAGTGCAGGCCTCCTAGAAACCGGGCTCCTAAGCCTGAGGAAGTTCAAACTTGCACCCCTTACTTGAACAGACAGATGAAAATCATTAAGCCCGAATTTGTCGTTACGCTCGGAAATTGTTCCACAGCCTATATTTTCTCAAGAGCCCATCTGCCTTTCGCTGGCATTACGGCGGTTCACGGCAAAATCTACGAAGTAGCTTTGGATGGCATGCGTATGAGAGTTTTTCCAACATTTCATCCGGCTGCAGCCCTCTACAGCGCAAGGTACAAGGATCAGATAACCGCTGACTTCGAACTCTTGAAGAACGAGTTAGCGAAGAGGGGAATAATCTAGTCGGTCTCTCTTGCGTGCTTCATGCCAACTGGGAAACCGCAACATCCGACCTTAATCGTGCGGATTCATTCTTTTGTTGCGGCTATGAGAAAATCGGTTGGTACCAGGCGAATCCATCTGACTTTTGGCTCAACGTAGAACTCTTCCACTCGATCAATCCGGAAACCTGCGTTTATCGCAGCGTTTATGATGTCACTGAGCTTCCACAGGAACTCGATGGCGGGCGGCTCGTTTTCTTCGGACAGAAGGTTCTCAATCCCGTGACCTTGGTCGAAATAGCTCTTCTTGACAACTATCTCCCCTTTCACCTGCTCTGTAATGATGCTGAACGGGTGAAAATCAGTGACCACTAATTTGCCGCGATTCCTCAGCACACGGTAAGCGTTTTTCATCCAGGCATCAAGGTCGTTTATCCAGATGAAAATGCCGCATTCTGTTACGACCAAGTCAAAACGGTCATTCGGAATGCTTTCAGGGAGATTTTGCCAGTCTGCCTCGACCAGTTCCACGTTAACGCCACAATATTCAGCCGCTTTTCTTGCACTTCGAACTTGCTCGCTTGAAAGGTCAACGCCAGTCACAATGGCTCCTTTCCTTGCACAAGCCAACATTACTAAGCTGTCGCCGAACTGGGGCACTATTATCTTTTTTCCCTTGATGTGCCCTAGGTATGGGCCTAGCTTCGGTTCCCACTTTTCGAGATAAGGAGTATCATCCCTGATTTGCCTGAGCATGTCGGCTTTCTTAGTGCGGTCACGCTTTGCTATCGCATCCCAGTGCCTCTTGTTCACTCTCAAGTAGTCATTAAAGCCTTTTCGTGGCACTTTTTCAGCCTTCAAGCGCTTATCTTGGGAGGAGGGCGTACGCGTCTTCCAAGCTTTATGCGAAGCGCAATGCGATATAGTTTTCTCAGGGATTTGACAAGCTGTTCGATGCTTGGTAGGCTAGAGTAGATTAGCGGCACCTGATCGTACTCTGCGAGTTTTATCGAGTGTTCATCCGGTCTTGAGCCGTGAAAGACCACGACGCGGGGTTTCAGGCTGCTCACGCGCACGAGCATCATGGGCAGGCTGCCATTCTCCACGTTTGTGAAGATGAGTGCCCGGTCCGTTGTGGCGCCGAAGAGCTGAGAATACTCAAGCCCGGAAAGTGTCTCAACAGCCTTTCGGCTGTCCACCACCGTGTAGCCTAAAACTTCTTTGACGAAGCTCCCCGAGGTAGATACCACTTCGCCCTTGATGGCCTTACACAAGTATTCAACGCGCACGGGGATTGGAAACTCGCGCAGGTCAATGATTGCCATACTTGGCGAGCTCGTGAGCTTGGCAAACTCCTTGATGAATCGGCTGCCGCGTTCTTCGTCAATCTTCAGAAGAGCCCACACAAAACGCCTGACAAACTTGGTTCCAGGACTCTTGCGCCTTTCACTCTCGTAATCGCTGATCACGGACGGAGAGACAACCATCCTTTCAGACAGGGTCATCTGTGAGACTGCGAAGAGCTCTCGCCACTTGCGCATCGTAGCTCCTGGCTTGCTTGAAAGTATTATCTCGCCAGCAACCCTTCTGCCAAGAACTTCGCGGACGCTTGGAGACACAGACATTAATAGTCTTCCTTTCCCAACCGACAATTTCCCCCTAAAGACCAAACGCAATATAAAAACTTATACGAAGTCTCCAGTTCATACCCTAAACCAGCTTGTTCTTCTAACAACAAGATGCTATCTTATGCGATGGAATCAAAACCTGCGTTCCAAGACTTGTTCTTTACTGTTGTCGCCGCGGTAGACTAGAAATAGTGATCGCGCACAAACAGAACTGGTGCACGATTAGAAAAAAATGGGGTTTGCGGGAGCAACACCCCGATTGATGGGGGTATATCCACACTAAGGATTGTGGCTTCACAAACGTAAAGAGCGCGCGAAAGATGACAAGGAGGTGAAGAATTGAGAGGAATTAGAGACTTGAGCAGGACACTTGGATTAACAGTAGCTTTTGTAGTCGTTCTTTTTGGGGTGCTAAGCGTGAACGCGGCGCAACGAACGGTCGGAGTCAAAGCGGGCGACTGGACAGAATACGCATTTACCCTTTCTGGAAACGCTACAGTGGCATACACTGGAACAATGAAACTTTGTGTAAAAGAAGTTGCATCAACCACCATTACATATAACATATCATACACGCCCGGCCTTCCCCCAGGTGCTTTTGAAGTGGGGTTGGATCCAAAAGACTACACTTGTGATGCTGCTACTGGCGAGGGCAGTTCAGGCTTGTTCATCGCAGCAAACCTCAACACGGGCGACACACTATACACATCAATAAATGCATCTATGAACGGGCCGCTGAGCGCAACAAGCAGCCGAGAATGTATGGGCCAAACTATTGAAGTAAACCACTGGTTCTATTTGATGGGCTCGCCAAGCATTGACCTTTTTTGGGTTAGGGCAACGGGAATGCTGACTGAACTGCACATCTCAGTCGTAATAGATACTACAAGCAACACGATGATCATTGAAGACGCAACGCTCACGGCAACGTCAGTCATCCCAGAGTTTCCAACGTTGCTTTTGCCACTGTTTGCACTGGCAACCCTGCTGGCAACCGTCATAGTCTACAGAAAGAAACACGTCGCAGTCAGGTCCATGAGAAGCGCGCGCCACCTAGCTCATGTTAATTTTGGAAGTCACCCTTAGCATAGTGTCTCTTCGGGAGATATCACCTCGTGGTGTGTGGTTCAAATCCCACCGCTCGCGACAGTTGAACCTTAGACGCACGCTAGAAGAAATGTTATAAAAGACTGGCTAGTAAAAATCGATTGAAAAATATGGGGGTCAATTATTATTAGACCAAAGCGTTACAAGGTAATCAAGGATTACAAATCTCCTTATCTTAATCCGATAGTTTTTCGGAAAGGAGAAAAAGTCAAGGTTGGTCAAGAATTCACGCAAGATCCTGATTGGACAGATTGGATTTGGTGTGAAGGAAATAGCAACAGAAAAGCTTGGGCTCCTAAACAATACATCGATGTCGATGGCGTGAATGGAATATTCAACAGAGACTATAATGCCATGGAGTTAAGTGTTCAGGTTGGCGAAGAGCTAGTTGTTTATGAGATCGTCAATGGTTTCGGAATGTCAGAAAAAACAAATGGGACAAAAGGATGGGTTCCAACAAAGAATATGGAGATTGAGGAGTAGACTTTCACAAAGTACGCTTTCGTACGTTTTGTTGGTGCCAATTGCGCTGAAGAATAGAAAGATCTAGAAAAATAGGGGTTGTGCGGGAGACATCTTCACTGCTAGTAGTGTTACGACCAAGACGCCATGCCACAAATACGGTACTCCGCCCAATTTCCCCATACCCCCCCCCAATTTCCCCGTACACCACCACAATACCAAACGTACTCATACAGATGAAAAGCGACAACAAGAGCGACTACACCATCAACAACACAAGAAAGGCGCTCAACCGACTAGCCGAACACACAAGCCTAAGCGAACCCGAAGCCGTCAAAATGTTCATCGCAAACCTCACCACATCCGACAGCTACAAGAAAAACCTCTGTATCGCATACAACACCTACTGTAAGCACTATCACATAGAATGGAAAATGCCGAAATACAGCCAAGAAGCCAAAAACGTCGCACTACCAACAAGAGAAAAGCTTGAAATGCTAATCGCAAACGCCAAAAAACTCCTATCCATGAAACTGCAACTAAGCATGGAAACAGGATTAAGACCCGTAGAACTGTGCAGACTCAAAACCAAAGACATAGACCTAGACCACAAAACAGTCAATCCAACAACAGCCAAACGCGGAAACCCCAGAACAATACCATTAACCGCAAACTTGACATCCAAAATCCAAGAGCACATAATACGCAACAGCCTTAACCCAAACGACCAACTATTCACGGGAGCAGACCCCGACCACTACGGAAAACAATACCGCAGTATGAGAAACAGACTAGCCAAGAAACTAAAAGACCCATCAATCCAAACGATCAGACTCTACGACTTCAGGCACTACTTCTGCACCAAGAAACTCTACGACATCAACAACCCCTACACCGTCATGGTACTAATGGGACACAAAAAGCTAGACACGACCATGAAATACATGCATCTGATGAACCTAAATGATGATGAATGGACAGTAGTCGGAGCAACAACAGCCAAAGAAGCCACCAACCTACTAGAACACGGTTTCACATACCAAACAACAATCGAAGGAATACAACTATTCCGAAAACGCAAATAGCCCCTCTTTTTTCTTTAATCTCGTCTATGCTCGCTGCTCGTGCGTCACGATACGTCGCGCGCGCGACACTAGAGGTCTGCCAGTTTCTTTATGTAAGCAATATACTCTGGACACAATTCAGCCATCGCATACAAGCGTCCTTCATCATCAGAGTAACTAGCAAGTTTCTTGTCGCATCCAACAACGCTTTGCATGGCACCAACTTTTAGCCAATCACAAGTTTCCACTTCCCCGCTAACTTCGTTCAAGGTTCCCTTTCTATTTCTAAACTCCAAATGCTCTATTAACAGCCGTTTTTTTGCTTCTTTAAATCCATTGATTATATTGGAGTAAGTTAGCAGCTCCGTTAACAATGCAAGGTCAACGTGTGAAGGTGACCAAGTTAACCATGCACCTTTTGTTTCAACATCATTAAGAAAATCGTCTCCTCCCACAAATGTAAACAAGGTTAAATGATTCTTTTCAGGTGTAGAATTAACCCTCAGGTTCGTTCTGCTAAAATCGTCATAAAAGTGAAAAACCACTAAAAATGTCTTGGTTTTCTCTTTCCACCGCCACTCAACAAACACAGGCACATTTTCCTCTCCAACGGGCTTGTTGTTCAACCACATTATCAGCAACAACTGCTATATAGTAGCAGCGTGGGCTTCTGCCTACTCCCACGTTCAAAAACCATTATGTCGCGCTCGCGTCACGCTCGCGCTCCAACCCACAAAAACGCAAAACAGCAACTGGCGCACACAAGGGGATTGATTCAAGATTCATAAACGTTAAGTCCTTTTTTTTGCAATATAAAGAAGCACAAGCAATAGTGAAGAAAATGAACTATAAAATAGAGCCCGCTCTAGAAGAAAATCGGGTTCTCAAACGTTTTGGTATCAAAATCAAGGACAAAGTGTTCGTTAACTTATTTCTCAAAGAAGGTTTGTTCGAAAAAACAAATCATGCAACATACATAACCTTAGGCATCTACAAAGATGGGGTTAAGATACCCATAAACATGAATAAGCAAATGGCTTCACAATTAAGTCTATTACTTAGTCAACTAGTAGCAGAGGGAAACAACGCAGACTACGAGAAACTCAAAAAGAAATATCCGAATCAAGAATCATACCATTTCTACTAATAGGCGCGCACGCTCCAAAAGCATGAACAAACTTGCGACAAGTTGCCTGGCTCTCGCCGAGACGGGCTCAAGCGCTTCCAAAAACGAAAATAGACCACAATCCTTTCTTTTAACAAGAGATCATCTTGGCTCGTGAGCCTTTCGGCTCACTCGCCCGTTCCAGATGATACGCCAAGAAAAAGTGCACATTGTCCTGAGTCATTGCTGGAAAAAAGCTATATCGGGGGCAAAATATAGGACACCTTTATGACCGATTCCGATTGCGATGAAGCGCTAGAGTGTCTCAAGGAACTTGCGAAACAGTATGGAAAAGAGCTCACAGAATCAGACACAAGAGTAAAAATGATTGATCCAATGTTCATGACTTGTCTAGGTTGGAACGAAAAGGATATCGATAGAGAAAGACACGTGCATGAAGGTTTTATCGATTATGTCTTCTCCATTGATGGCATTCCTCGGTTCATCCTTGAAGCGAAAAAAGTGGGTGAATCTTTTCGCATACCGAATTCCTACAGCGGCAGAGTCTACAGGACTAACGGAGTTATCTGGAACGACAACAAGATCCGAGAGGCTATTGAGCAAGCCCAGCAGTATTGTGCCAACTCAGGAGTGAATTATGGAGTCATCAGCAATGGAAATCAATATTTGATTTTTGAAGGCTTCAAGAGAGGAAAGGATTGGAGACAGGGAAGTTGCGTGATCTTTCGATCTTTTGAGGACATTGAAAAGGACTTCGGTCTTTTTTGGGATATACTAAATAAGACTTCTGTTAAGAACGGTTCATTGAGGCAATTCATCTCAGAAGACACTGTTGAAGTAAAATATCTATCACGACCGATAGATCATCTCCATGGCGGTTCTGCGGTTCCTAGAAACAATCTAAGTCCTTTTCTACAGCCTCTGATCGAATTTGTATTCAAGGATATCGTTGATGAAACGCAACTTGACCTACTAAGAAGCTGCTATATTTCAAGGAAACAGTACACGGAAGCAGCCGCAGACATAAACAGTCACCTTGATGTGGTTCCTGCCTTCGCAAAGAAGTACAAAACGCAAGACATAATCCAGTCAGCCGAGAAGGCAGGAGCCTTTGAAGACGCGTACAAACAGCTTGAGAATTTGACGAAAGGTGCTATGCCTAAAGGATATCTTGTGGTTCTGATGGGAGGAATAGGTTCTGGAAAAACCACATTTATACACCACTTTTTCACGATAACCAAACCAGCAAAGACCCTATGGTTTTACGTTGATTTTTTCAAAGTTACAGAAGAACACACGAAAATCGAAGAGCATATTCTCAAGATTATGATTGAGGAGTTCGACAGAAAATACAAGAACGATTTTATTAAGGAATTATCTGCCCTGAAAATGGATGCTCTTACGTCGAGCATCAAAGATGTGAAAGCCTTGTTTTCTTTCCTGACCCTTAAGGGCTATACGCTCTCAATGGTTTTGGACAATGTTGATCAACATAGCTACGTTGATGCGAAATATCAAGAGCAAGCGCTTCTAGTCGCGAAGCGGTTAACCGACTATCTAGGTGCCATAACGATTCTCACACTAAGAGAAGAGTCATTTTTCAAATCAGCGATGTCAGGCGTGCTTGATTCCTTCCCAGCGCAGACCTTCCATATATCATCACCGAATTTTGAAGATCTTATCAGAGTGAGAATTAACTACGTGATAGACCTGCTCGCGAAGAGCGATGATGAGCTTGGTGATATAATTAGGAACCCTATAGCGATAAGTGTCAGCAGAGAAGTCGTGAAAGCCTTTTTCCAAATCATCGAGAACTCTCTGAGAAGCTCTCGTAGAGTTGGAAGAGAGATTCTTAGATTTCTGAAGGACATTTCTGGCGGAGATATGAGAGCCGCATTATATTTTTTCAGAACTTTCTTGGTCTCTGGAAATACTGACGTAGAAGAAATGCTCTACATTAATGAACTCGATTCAGAACGAGGTCTAGGCTTATATGAAATCCCGTTTCATCATGTCCTTAAATCGATAATTCTAGAGCATTCTAGGCTGTATCGCATGTCTCAAAGCAAGATTATGAACACATTCGAATTCAATTCGCGCGCGAAAAGCCACTTTCTAAATCTGCGTATACTGAACTATCTGTGCAATAGACTCAGTTACCGTCCTCCCCAAGGTCGAGGCTTTACGGCAATAGATCAAATAATGGAAGAGGGAGACCGTACAGGCATAAGCAAAGAAGCTATCGAAGAATCTCTGAAGGCTCTAGTATATTATGGTCTGGCACAATTTGAGAATCAGTCCAAAGAAGGTTTCGACAATGCCTCATATGTTAGGACAACAAATGCAGGGATGTACTACCTCAATATTCTCATCTGCAGATTCGCGTATTTAGATCTGGTCTGGATGGACACCCCGCTGACAGACCGAAACACAGTGGAGGAACTCCTCAAGCATGTTGTGGAAACGAGATTTCCGAAATCACCAAGGGATATTGATGAAAAGTTCCATCGAACCGAGATCTTCTTAGATTATCTGGGGAAGGCTGAGAAAGAGGAACTCAGTAACCGCTCAGAATTCAGCGACTCCGATTTGACAAGAGTCGAGTTTATTCCAAGGGTAAAAGAATTGTATGAAAAGGAGAAAAAGTATATTTGTTCCAAGCGGATAAATCAAAATATGTGATGCGCACCGATTATCCATAGCTACCGCTAGACGCTTCACACCAATTAGGCCAACCTTTAGCATCAACCAAGTAATCGATGAAAGAGCCAGCGCGCTCCAGAATTCTCAGCCCTCAAACCTCTCTGCAACGCGCTTTAACTCCTCGACAAGTCTAGCCTCATCATCAAAGCTAACCCCATAATGCTCCTCAAACCACAGAGCGCCAAGCCGAAAAGCACAGTATTCCTCGAGACGACGCTTCAAAGAGCAACGCCCCCTTACATTTACGCTTCAGCAACGACATGATTCTATCAAAGTGGCGCACAACATTATCCAAATCAACAGTTGCACTACCACGCTCAGTCAAACCTACCACCTCCTTTACAAATATAATTGGGGTCGCCAGCATCATCAAACTCATCATCTAAGAACAAACTAGCATAAGCTTCATCACTAACATTCTTAGGAATACGCTTCTTGCCCACATGAACAGCTTTCTCCATTCCATAACCACAAGCGAGACAAAGAACCTCAGGCTTCGCTTTCAAAGACTTCAATCTATTGTAACCCAGAACTCCGAACCATGTAACAACTTGAAAACGCTTCAAACCAACCCTGAGAGTGGCATGATTAAGCTGATACCATGCTGTACCAAAGACAGTCTTGCGTTCAGGAAGAACCGAAACAAAATATTTGTCCTTCGCAAAACCCCGCATTTCTCGCCCCTTGAACCCATCGCAATCCTCACACTTACCTACACCGCTCTTGGTACAGTTTCGACAAACGTCAAAACCACCATGACCAACAAAACCGAGTAAATGGTAGTGAGGCGACCAAACCAAAATCTTATTCTCCCTGTCAGGACGGTAGCCATGGAAAATCATACAGGTACCGATAACGCCCCGATCTAACGCAGCAACTCTGCACCTATCCCGCATAACCTCCTCCTTCAAACCGTAATCCGCAGGGGGAACCGACGCAATAATATGTTCAATTCTACCAAAACCGCGACTAACCCCCTCATTCAAACGACCCAAGATGCTACGTGCTATACGCGAACTCCAACCCCGAATAAAGCAAATCGGACAGGACGACTTGTTACACCATAAGTGTTGGTGACGAACAACCACCTTGTCTGAATAATCCAAGCCTTTAACTACAACACCTTTATGCAAGTCTGTACGACGGCAAATTAGATGGCTTATCCACTTACCACACAATTCCGAACTCCTAACCCCGCGACCAACAGGAACAAAATTCTCGTGGCCCTCATCATCGACGGGAAGCCTCCAATACAGATTCTTAGCCAAAGCACTATTCAACATCAAGCGCGCCAGATAACCTCTCATCTGGGCTTCAAGAGAACGTTTCGTAACCAATCAGCGCCCCCCAGCGCGCTCAGGGCAACGGTAAACGCCAATTTTCGCAGTCAAGATTGCGTGAGTGCGTAAACCACCTTCTGCACAGCTCTGGTCCAGAGTTGACCAGACACTATCAAATCCGTTCGTCTTCATTTTACCACAGAGTATATGTAGCTACTACCCTGCATTTTGAATCTGAGTAGCTACTATGTCGAACCAAAAACACCATGAATTAATGAAGAATTTGGAGAGATGTTACGATGCGGTGCTACTGAGTAGCACAAAGGGCATTAGTGCGGTTGAAATTTCAAAAAAAATCGGTATGCATAAGACCATGGTTCATCGCAACCTCAATACTCTTGAACTCATGGGAAAAGTGGAAAGTCAACACGGAGTATGGCGTGTGAAAACTGGAGAACAGACGATTAGACCCTTAGAAAAGGAGATTGCCATAGAGCTTCCTATGCCGAAAAACCAATGGCAACAAGTCACGCTTTTAGAGATGCTAGCTAGAGATTGTGAGGAACATGAACTCCCAAGAGCTGCGGAAATGTACAGAATTCCTCTTGAAAAGCTCAAGGAAACAAGAACCATCAAGATTAGAGGCAAAAACGTTGATGACCTCGATCTAGAAAAACTAGGGAACCTGATTCAGCAAGCTAATGAGAAAAGTTCCAAGCTTAACTTTCGAGGTCTGTTCAAGAGTTTAAAAAGGTCGGGCACTATTGACTCGCAGAGAGGACAAAAACAATGACTGAAGCCGTTCCGACTAATGTAGAGCAACACCCTCACCCAATTGCCTATGCTCGAAGGAATGAATGCCCCTTCTTTGATGAAAGGGAAATGTTACCTCCGACCAACGAATACGTGTGTTGGATCGATGTCATGGGTTCTCAGAGTATTATGCTGCGGTCTCTTAGAGTTGCATCTAACTTTCTGATGAAACTGCATGTTGCTACTCTTACTGCATCTGACACGCCTATTCCTACTGTAGGACTCTATCCGATCATAGATGGAATATACGTTTGCTCACCTAACCAGAGTCATATTTTGAATTTCATCAAAAAGGTCTACTCAGCACTTGCAGTTACATTCATACTTGAAACAGATCCGTTCCACAGATTTCAAATTAGAAGTGGACTAGCATATGGACCAATTGTCAAAGGTGAAGGAACACTGGGATGCTCTGATCAGCTTCTCGCTAACCCTGATCATGCGCGACGGATACTCCTCGGACCGACATTGACGCAAGCATACCAAATCGAAAAACAATCTGCGCCCTTCGGCGTTGCTCTACACGAATCAGTGCGAACTTTTGCGCCACCTAGAGGAGTGGTCATGTTCGGAACCTATTGGAAATGGTGGAAATTGCATCCTCAACCAGATGATGACACACTTGCCTCCGAACTATCCAGTTCTCTACAAGACCATTACCAATGGTGTCTGAACCATACTGTTGCGCTCTCCTATAACGAGTGGGATATTAAGAGACACAAACACCTAGCAGAAGAGTACTTTTCAGAATGAACACTCGTTAAACCCTATACCGCCAAACCGCGCGCATCGAAATAACCACGACTCAAATAAATGATGACCGTGACGCCTTCCTCGGAGACATAAGCCTTCCCCCCATTAGCAATTTAAGGGGAAAGGTTTGAAAGCTATGTGTCCTAGCCATAGCAAGCTCATTCTTCCGCCTGCGGCCCAAATTACCATTCGCTTCATGCAAGCATCATTACAGAAAGGCATATTGTCTCCTCGTCCCCAAACGACGAAAGAATGAATAGGTTGATGAGCAAAGAAGGAACAGGTAAATGCGAAAAACGTCCCAGACCCAGAGAAATCGAAATTTGGGTTAGGAAATGAGAAAATGAATGAAGAACAGAACAAAAACATAGAACCAACAGAAATCACTAAGGATATAAGACGGGTTACGACCAACACGCCAGTCTTTCGGAATAACTAGCCTGATTTTCGCCTGCGCGTGTCCACTCTATAAAAAGCAAGAAAAGAAAACGGTGAGTTATGGCTGCATTGGCTGCAGTATTCCGAATTGGTTTCCTTCAGGGTCAACAGCTATCGCAGTCCAGCCTACCTGCGGAACTTCTTGCTTCGGAACGATAATCTTTCCACCGAGCTTCTCGATTTTCTTGATGTATTCATCAGCGGACTCTACTGAAATGTAGCTGATAGCCTTCATATTCTTATTTTGATTCGTCTTCTTGTACAAGCCTCCGTTGATTCCAGGCCGCATAGGCCTCATCTGCTTGTCAACTGGTACCGTGCCGAGAAGCCAGCATTCCATTCCTCCACTCATGTCTTCGCTGCCCTTCTCGATTTTCCATCCGAAAACCCCAGAGTAGAACTTCTTCAGTTTCTCCGCATCGTTTGCCGGAATCTCGAAATGAACGATCGTGTGATCCATTATTTCCACCTTCATTTTTGTTAGCAGAATCCCCCTAGGACTATTTAAACAATAGCCACTGCAGACTCAAATCAAGTGTGTCGAACTGCTCATCTATGGTAGACCGCCCCTATCATGAAAGAACATGCTCATATGTACCCCCCTATAAATAGGGGTGTACAGACGTGACACACACTCAACTGAGCAGACTTCTAAAACTATTGACCGTAGACTCTGCATGCTTTGACAGAGGCACGCGCCAGAACAGGCAGTTCAGCAAGCCAAAGTAAACCGGGGGCAAGTTTGGTCGCGGATAGTCCTGTGGCGTAGCTGATAGGACTTGAACCGATGGCCAGTGGCGATGTCTCCTCTATGTATCTGACGAAAAGACACACATCTTATTTGAGGAGGAAAACTAGGAAAATCCCAATAACCACGATCACGGAACCCAAGACGTTTCTTGCCGTAACTTTTTCACGTAGCAAAACGACGGCGACCAACGTTGAAAAAAGCGGAGTTGTCGAAGAAATTGGCACAGCCTGTGATTCTGGGATTCCTATGAAGCTGTAAGCTAAGAAAAACCATCCTAATCCAAGCGCCACAAGTCCTCCGATGATCAAGGTAGCAACGGTTCTTCTCTTCATTTTCAGAAAGTTGCGCTGTCTGTCGATTATTGGTGACAAAGCCAGTAAGAGAGCTGCAATTGTGGCGGTTCTGATGGTGTTGATGATCAAGGCATCATTTAGGCTAGGTGTCTCCTTTACGGCTATGCCCATCATCGCTATACTTACAGACCACAAAACTGCAGTTGCAAGTGCCGCAGCAACGCCCTTGAACAGAAACTTGCTTTGTCCTTGGACATCGCTGTTCTCCTTTTCGTGGCTCAATAGCCAAATACCCAAGAAGATGATAACGACTCCGAGGACCAGAGACAAAGTGACCTTCTCGCCCATGAAGAAAACCGCCCAAAGAAGATTGAATAGCGGATACGTGCAAGTTATCGGAACAGCGCGGGCCACACCTATCAACCTCAAACTCACCATGTACAACGTGTCCCCCAAGCCTAGCCCGACTATGCCGCTGATGGCTGCAAGAACAGCTACATCAAGCCTCAGGGTGGGCAAGGCTCCAAATCCTGCGGCAACAGCCAGAATGATTAGCAAGACTGCACTGGTGCATGACAATCGCACAATGTTCGCCGAAATCGGCTTTGTCTGCTGCAAGGCTTTTCCGTAAAGCATGGCTGAGATCGTCCAGCTGATGGCGGCGCCTAAGGCTGCAAGTTCCCCAATCATCATTTCACACAGGGCTATTGGAGAAATCGTTTAAAGCTGTTAAATATCTAACGCTTGCATAAGATCGGAAAGTGCGAGAGAAACATGAAGATCCAAGTACACTGGAATGCGGATGTCACAAGAAGGTTCCCAGCGTTGTCTGTCTGTGTTGGTGCAATCAACAGCGTATGCAATGAAAAAGCGAATGATCGGATTCAAGAGCTCAGCAGAACCGTGTATGAGCTGGTTAGGGCCAAATACAACGTTGAAACATTGAAAGACGATCCGACAGTGAGAGCCTACAGAGACTTCTATTGGAAGCTTAACATAGACCCAACGAAGATGAGGCCAGCAGGCGAGGCCCTGCTGAGAAGAGTCCTGCACGGAGATGAGCTTCCAAGCATATCCACGGTGGTAGACGCGTACAATTTGGCTTCGATGAAGACGATAATCCCTATAAGCGGGTTTGACTCAGACCGTTTGAATCCGCCTTTTCAAGTCAGATTCGCAACGAATGGCGAGGTTTTCACGGGGATCGGTATGAGCAAGCCAGCAACGCTGACTGACGAGACGCTCGTGCTGACTGATGAGAAACAGGTCTTATGCGTCTACCCCTACCGCGACTCTGGTCGGTCGAAGATTACCCTGCAAACGCACAACGTGCTAATCGTCGCCTATGGCTCTCCAGGGATAACCGATAATCAGCTAAGAAACGCAGTTGAGACATCGCTCTCGTATGTTGAGCAGACTTCGCAGGGAGAAATCACAATGACAAAGGTCTTCTCCACCACAAATGATGAAACCTCTTGAGAAGGAACTCCTACAGGCTGTTTTATCTGAGCCATCAACGCTCGTAGTGGTTCATCAATGCAGCGCCACATGGTTTTCTCGGCTCTAGTTTCTCGAAATCCAACGTCCAAGTAGTGAGAACGCGCAAGATTGTAGAGAAATGTTTCTTAAGCGTGACAGTGCTAACGTACTGTCGTGGCGAGTTCAGTTGAATTTGCGCAGGTTGAAGCCTGAGGAGAAGGTGAATATTGCCATTGACATGACGGATGCATGTGTCCGCGTTTGCGCAGAGGGTATCACTGCCCAATGCCCGAACATTGAAGAGGATGAGCTTTTGAAGCAGCTCGGAGAAAGGATCGAGTATGCGAAAAGATGGCGTCGGCGTGAGGTTTAGCGGTTGGAATCTTTTAATGAACTGATTAGAAGAATCGTTACTTGTTTTGACATTTTTGGTTTGAATTACATGTTTACCGGAGCTCTAGCAGCGAGTTACTATGGTGTTCCTCGCACAACGATGGACATCGACGTCGTCATTGAGATTTCTGAAGGAAGCCGAGGTAGACTTCTTTCAGCTCTAAGACAGGCTGAACTTCAGGCTGATGACAAAAAGATTGAACAGGCGCTCAAGTCAGATTACAGAAAAGCCACGTTCAGGGACCGGAAGTCGCCTTACAGCGTTGACGTTACATTCTCTAGCAAAAAGCTTGAGAAGAAGCCTGGAACCATTGCGGGTTTGCCGACTTTTTATCAAACGCCTGAAGACTTGATTCTGGCGAAGCTGCGAATGATCAAAGCAACTGTTCCCAGAGAAAGGGCTCTGA
>Ga0315280_10004401_pt1 | contig 20820 bp, 12 predicted proteins | sample YL17G06_40_MG_FD_203697 | JGI IMG/M metagenome (GOLD analysis project Ga0315280, IMG submission 203697) | Sediment microbial communities from Yellowstone Lake, YNP, Wyoming, USA - YL17G06_40 | ecosystem: Environmental > Aquatic > Freshwater > Lake > Sediment | place: USA: Wyoming | collected...
ACCAGCACTCAGCCGAACACCCCAACTGTCGCACTGGATTTTCAGGCAAATCTGCCGACTCAACATATTTTATCACTTTCTTTTTAGTCCAGCGGAAAATGGGGCTTACAGATAAAGATTTAAAGCCAGGATGATACCAGATAGGCAGATATTTAGCTCGTCGATTTGATTCCTCAGCACGAATGCCATCAATTACAACTTTTCGTCCGCCAATCTTAGATAAAAAGTCTTGAACCGGTTTTATTTTTAACTCTCTGCAACACCAGCGAAATCTGAAACTTGGTATCCCCCAATCTTTAGCCAAATCGAAAAAGTTCACCTCTGGCCGAACAATAGATAATCTAACGCCAAGCTGTCGGCATACTTTCCGAACATATCTTGTCACTTCTGGAAAACCGACTGTAGTATCAACGTGAACAGCCCTTAAATCAGCCCCAATTTCTTCTGCTATCTTTTGCGTATATACCAGCGTTGCTAAGCTGTCTTTACCTCCGCTTATTAAAACAAAACATTTAGCTCCACTTAAAATCTTACCAAGGTCGTTCTTAGAAACTTTGGCCTCTGGCCGAATCTGCTCCGCCTGTTCTTCATCCAGTCCACATACACTCTTTACGGTTCCGTTTCTATTATGAATAACATAAACCGGCTTAACCATCGGCCCTTTAATCCACCTTGATGTTGCTGTCCCCCTTTCCCCACATTCCGGACAGTCAACCCGAATCCCCCTCAAGTCAAAAGGAGACATTATACTATGAAGTTTGTCTGCCCACTTAGACACGTGATTTGGTATAGTTACCACTTTGCACCTTTAATCAGAAAACAGTACCAAACGATCTGACACTATTTTCCTTATCGGCAGTTTTGTGCTTAACCCTTGAGAGATCTCAGCTTCTTTGCGAAATCCAGCCAGCCACTTTCATTTCGTTTTTGTTCTGTGGTTTCGCGCGACCATTCATATATGTAACAAAAGTTTTGGTAGCCTGCTTTCTGGACCTGTTGTGCTATTGCTTTTGTACGTTTGGGATCGCAACATTCGGCAACTAACCAAATTCTTTTCACGAAAGGTTTCAAACATCTCACATAGTCTTTATCTACGCCACCTGACCTCAGATATGATTTACAGCTTATCACTGCTATTGCTTTATCTTGTTTAACGAACTTGAAATTCATAACGGGGTTTTTATGCCCGTTCCATCGGTTATATCTTCCCTTATGGATTATAACATCGCACTCACGCGAGCAATATTTTCCACTTGCGTCCAGCAAATGTCCCCAGTCTGCTTTCAAACCTTTTCCTGAGATTATTTCGCGGATTGCATATATCAACTGTGCGGAAAAGTGCAAACCGCGTACAAACGCCAGAATATTGCCTTCCTTCTGCCCTAACTCTCTTATGAAATCATCAATCCTCCAATTCCAGAGTTCTGTACAGATTTTATGATAATGTGATAGATCCAATCTATCACAAATTCCTGTTGCCACTTGCCTCTTAACAACCTTCTTGCTCATTTCCCGCCCCCCATCTTGCTCACAGTTGACTCTATAAATCCCTTGAGTGTTGTTTGTTCCTTGCGCACAGCTTCTCTCAATTTTTTATATCCCAGCGAGGTAACCTCTAAAACCACAATTTGTCCCTGAAATTGCAATTTCCTCATCTCACTTTTTCCTACAATATCTTCAAATCGTTTGTGCAATCCGACCCGATTATTAAAATTTGCAGGTACTCGAAATTGTGCCACATACAGCCTTACATCTTTGGACTTTTCATAATCCCGGATTACTTTTTCTATCGGTCTGTCAGCAAATCTCTTTGCAAACGTTGTGATAATACGCACATCTTTCGAAGCAATTCTCCCTTTAACAAGATGGTCAGCTAAAATCTTTTGTTTTTTAGCCGGCAACTTACTTAGTGTTTTCACTATGTCAACACTATCAATTGTACGTTTTCCGACCAGTTCCTTAACTTCTGCGCATAAGTCTCCTACCGATAAGAAATCTTTTAACTGCTGTACCGAAAGCTTAACTGCTTGGGCAAGTTTTTCTATGCCTCCTATCTTTTTCGTTGCAAATGAGATGTTTTTAGCTAATGTGACTAAGTCCTTCGAGCGTTTAACCCTTCGCGTGCAGGCAATAATAAGCGATAAGGACTTTTCTAGTTTCCGATCCGGTTCCAACATTAGACATTTCCTTAAGTTAGCGACTTAGGAACCCTTTCTCGATGAGCCACTCTTCGAGCGCCTTCCCCGCAATCTCTTCTCTATTCATATATAGTTTTTGCTCTGCTTTTTCCAAGGCATCGTCAATTTTTGGTTCTATACTAAGCACGATTGTCTTAAGAGATCTGCCCTTTTTCGCTTCTCTAAGTATCTCATCATCGCTGGCTTTTGGATGTTCTTTGCCGTAGTCAACGGCCTTCTTCTTTTCGTGTCCGTACAATTCCGGCATCTTGTCTAACAACCGGTCTGCCTTCGCCAGATTTCCTTGGGCTGCTTCTATAGCTCTCTTCACGTCTGCCTTAGTTACTTTGCGTTCCTTCAAAAGTCTCTTTGCATAAGGCGATGCTTGCTCTTCAATCTTAATGTAGTCCCTAACCGTTCGTAAAGACAGCCCCAGATCATCAGCTACCTTCTTCTCATCTTTCCCATATTTGTTATACATTGCAGTAATAGCTTCAGCTGCATCAGCATGATTCAGGTTCACCCTCTGCATGTTCTCCACCAATGAATCAATTCGCGCCTTGAAATCGTCGTAGTTCGACGGCTTGAATCTTGCCAAGATGGCCGTCTTACTCAAATGCTTATGCGCTGCCAATCTTCTGTGTCCCGCTATTAAATCGTAAGGTGGCTTGCCAATCTCACCGCGCAAAAGGATTGGTTGCAACTGCCCGTGTTTTTTAATACTCTTTGCGAGGTCCTCTACATCTACATCTCTATCGGTTTGTCTGACATTCAACCCAGTTCTTGCAGGATCTCTTATGTCTTTTACAGACACACAGTGTATTATTTCTTCCGCCATTGTTTTTTTCTCCTTCACTATCCACTTACAACACATAACTTAGAAAGCATACATTATTCCAAACCGCAATCCCCGTCAAATTAAAAAACTATCCCCCAAAATCCGACAAACAAAACCAAAAAAACAGTAAGAAAATCCGCGTAATCCACCAAATACAGTGGTGGACAAGTCCGTGGTTACTATGACTTCGCCGCCGGCTGGTAACACCAAGCCGAGGGGCAAGGCCGAAAAGCTGACCACAGATGTTCATATCGAGGACAGATTCGGCTCTGGCCCATAAGGCGTTCTCAAACGCCTGCGGCGAAGTCTCTCTGTGTTCTCTGCGCTCTCTGCGGTTAAACAAAATCAGTGTAAATCTGCGTAATCTGTGGTTTCTATATATTTTGTGAAAATTCGTGTGAATTCGTGGCTAATTTTTTGTTGATTTTTGTCTGAAAATATGTTAAAATACCCCCCCAGTTTGCCTGCCCCTTAGGGGCAAGAATGCAAACGACAAACCGCCCCGCAGGGCACGGCCTTTAGGGTTAGCAAATCCAAGTCAAAAATAATCGTTCGTTAATGTTCAATTTGTTTTGAATTTGGGTCATTTGGATTTTGAGATTGTTTCGGATTCTCGCCTCGGCGTAGCCGTAGGCGAAGCCTTTTGGCGAAGACGGGTCAATCAAAATTAACAAATTATGCAAAACAAAGCCAATTTGCCGAATGCTCAAATGAACATAAGCTTTAGTCTCACAAAGTATTATAAAAAGCAACAGCTTTTCAGATGCCCTGAAAAACAAACCCAAACAAAGCCAATTTCAATACAAAAAATGATTAAGAATTGATAATTGCCGATTTTGATGGTATCTTGCCACAACATAAGCATTATTAAGGAGCTGCATTGTGGAGCTATCGTGGTTAATGAGGTCAAGAATCGCTGCTGCTGCTGCCGTTGGGGTTATCCTGATAGGCATTTTGGCCTGGCCTTTAGTGGCGCAATCTGAACCATCGGGGGTTGTCCGCGCAGGCAATATAGGTTTCAGAGGCGCAGCAATTCTGGTAGTTGTGGCGTTTCTTGCTGGCTATATTGGCTACTTTGTTTCCTGGCCTTATGGTCGAGAAATCGGTATCCTGGCGGTCCCATCCGGCCTGGCCGTATGGGCCGTACGCTCCGGCAGTATGGCAGCTTTGTTGCAGCTAAATCCAACCGTTGCCCAACATCAGGCCCTCTTTGCCACGCTTAAATGGGAAGCGATTTTCTGGCTGCTTATTGTCGCTGCTGGATTTGCCGGCGTCCTGGCAGGGCAGAAAACACACTCGAAGCCCGAGTTGGCCGGGATTCCGGGAAGGCCTGATTCTAAACCGAGTAGATACTTAGTAAATAGTGTAATTGCTTTGGCTGGCTCGGTTTTGATAGCTCAATTTTGCATCGGGATATTGGCTCAGGATGTTAGGATATTCGATAACAGATTGGGTGCCGTAGTGGGGCAGCCGGTTATTGGGCAGATCATTTTTGCCATATTAGTTTCGTTCGGGCTTGCTGCTTTCGTAGTTAAGGAGTTTCTCGATGTCAGCTATATCTGGCCGGCAATTGCCAGCAGCCTGGTAACGGCTTTCGGTATAGCCATTTACGCCAAGCAAAATCTGTTAAAACATCTTGTTGAAAACTGGCCTGCAGTTTTTTTCCCCAATGCGGTTATTTCCATATTGCCTGTGCAGATGGTTGCTTTTGGCGCGTTAGGTTCAGTTTGGGGATACTGGGTAGCTGTCCGCTATAATTTCTGGCGAAAAGGTCCACCGGAGGCGGATTAAATAGCAAAACCTGCAGATTTGGCAGGTTTTATACACCTTTTTCCATACCCCTCTTTTACATAAGCGCATATATTTTCGATGGTTATGTACGCGAAGGTCTTATAATCATCACTTATTACTAAAAAAAGTAAAAATGGTTGTTTTCGCTCTCGAAATTAGCCGAAAATATAGTTGTGGTTTAAGGTTTGTCGGTTAGATATTGTCTTTGGAATAAGTCGCTATGAGATAACGGTATATGGAAGGTTTTGAGGAGCAACGGGGCGAACATACGGTCTGATTTTTTCGTAGGATATATATAGTAAGACCAGCCGACAAAAGGAGTTAGCAATGTTGGTCCTAAGTAGGCAAAAAGATGAGTCGATTATGATAGGCGACGATGTCGAGATTACGATCGTCGATGTCCGTGGGGATAAGGTTCGTCTGGGCATAGCGGCTCCAAAGAGTATACCGGTTCATCGCAGGGAAGTATACGACGCGATTCAGCGCGAGAAGAAAGCGGCAAAAGAGCTGGAGATCCAGGCGGAGAAGGAAAGCAAAGAGGAGCCGGAGAAAGACCCGCAGGAACCCGCCGCGAAGCCCTCTCGAAAACGGTAATAAAATCGTTCGTAGTTGATTGCCAATGAACTCCCAAACAACCGTTCTTACCAGAGCGGTTTTTTTATGCGCCCACCTATTTCACAGGTGAGCTGGTGTTACCGCAGGATTTTCACTATGCCCTGGTCGGCATCAACCTGTATGGTCTGGCCGGTTTTAATGATTTTAGTTGCAGAACCAACATTGACCACTGCGGGGATGCCGTATTCACGGGCGACTATACTTCCGTGGGACAGCAGACTACCCTGGTCCATTACTATCCCAGCGGCAAGAAGAAAGTAAGGTGTCCAGCCCGGGTCGGTGAAGGGGGCTACGAGAATCTCGCCGGCTTCGAGCTGGGTGTTACTGTCGCTCCGGAGAATGACCCGTGCTTTTCCGGTCGCTACTCCGGGGCTTACAGCCAGACCTTTTAGCACATCGACATTGGCTTCGACCTGTTCTGGAACATAGTTATCGGGGTCGAATCTGCCTACGATTACATCGGGCGGTGTTACCAGGTTCCACTTATCATATTCTGCCCGCCGGGCGGCAATGACATTCTTGACGTCGAATTCAGCGTGTCCGCCGACCAAAAGTCCAATCTCTTCGAATGTTAGAAAGAATATATCATCAGAGCCGGCAAGCACGCCGTCAGCATGCAGTCTCCTGCCGAGTTCAACGAGCAATTTCCGCATACCTGCCACTAATTTTATAACTTCGCTTTTTATGTTCTCGCGAAGGACGGCGCTATCCTGGGAGCGAACAAGGAGATGGTTGAAGAGCATTCGCTTTACCGGATTCCTGAGCTGCCGGCGACATTGCTCTTCGAGTTTCCGCCGGCGCTGGGCCTGGTCACTATAATTTTGAATGGGGTCTGCCCTGTCTATGCCGGCGAGGTAGCTGCGCACAAGAGCCAATATGTAATCCGGTGTCTCGGACCAGCGGGGATTAAACAACTCGATTTCGCCGCGACAATGGTGGCCGTGGCGAGCCATAAATTCATCCCAGCTTTTGAGAAAGCAATCGCTGCCTTTGATGGTGATGAATTTCTCTCTGGCAGATGGCCAATTATGCTCTGACAGGATAACCTGTTCTACTTCGGGGGCTTGATGGGCTTTTACGGCCAGTTTCCAGAGGTCTATCGCGGCCTGAGCATCATCCATATCGCCAACGCCAGCTAATAACCTGCCTGCGTAAGTTGTATCTGAAAACCATTTTGCGCACACAAATTCAAGACCAAAATACGCAATCATCGCGGCAAATAGACATGGTGCATAGCCGAGCATATCACTGAAGGCGGCGATGACCTCTGCACAGCAGCCAGCAAGCTGCCTAGTGGACATACCGGCAATGTCAGGATGTTCCCATTTTTTATTTTTGGCTCTGGTTTCTGCAAGTATGGCTTGCCCTTTTCGGGGGGTGCAAGAAAGGATTCCGGCAGTCAGAATAGGGAGTTTCATGATGAATCGTGTTCGACTGACTTTTATCTCCGGCAGGTCGTCCTCTGTCACATTTTTGAGTATTTCAACTATCTTAGCCAAAGCCGGGTTGCTTCCAGTGAATCTGGCGAAGTCATATCGCTTAAGACCCGGAATATATCTTACGACGGCTGCCCAGAAGCTTGCGTTGAAGTAAACGCGCCCCGCAAAATAGTCATATAGGGGCGTCCCTCTCCTGTCGATGCAAAGAATATCAAAGACAGGGTTGAACATATCCTCTGCCACATTTTTAATGAGGGACTTTGTAATGGGTGTGACGACATCAGGCATAACTTCCTTGGCGGGGAAACTGCTCCAAACCCAGCGGTCGCGTGATGAACCTGTTTGGTCGAGGGCGGTAATGGGCCTGGATTGAAGAAAAAATATTTTGGTTCCATCCAGCGCCCATTCCATATCCTGGGGGCCGCCAAACCGGATTTCAGCTTTCTTCGCGAGCTTGGCCAGCTTTCGGGCGGTCCTGTCATCAATGGAGGATTTGTGCGATTGTTCGGCAGGCACTTCCTGCTCTATCAGCAGCCCCTCGTCGTCAAGAATACGCTCAATTTTCTTATCAGCTATTATGCGAGATAGAATTCCGAGATTTTTCTTATTTATGAGAAAGCGGTCGCCGGTTACCTTGCCGGAAACCAGAAGGTCTCCAAGTCCGAAAGTCGCTTCGACTATTTCTCGGTCAGTCCGGCCAGTAAGGGGGTCAGCTGTGAAAAGCACGCCGGATGCATCAGCAGGGACAAGCGACTGAACAATTACAGCCATTTTTGCTTCGAGGTGGTCAAATCCGTTCTTCTCGCGGTAGCTGTATGCCCGCTCTGTCCAGAGCGATGCCCAGCATTTTTGGATGGCCTTGATGCAGTCGTCGATGCCGGTAACGCCGAGATAAGTGTCATACAGGCCGGCGAAGGAGTGACCAGGCAGGTCCTCGGCAGTTGCGGATGACCGGACGGCGACGCGGTAAGCTTTTAGCGTCGCGTAGTTAATTTGTATCTGGTCAACAAGCTCCTCTGCTATCGGGGCTGCTATTATGGTCTGCTGGATGCCTGCCAGGGTGTCGCGTCTTCTCTCGTGCTCTGCATCTATAAGTTTTGCCGTATCAGCCACGAGCATGGGCATTATGTTGTTGCGTTTTAGATGCTCGTGATAAGCGGCGGCGATTACACAAAAACCGGCGGGGATGGATAAGCCGATGCGGCTCATCCGGGCAAGACCGATAGCTTTAGCGCCAACGATAGACCAATCACAGTCCTTAATATCCGCCAGTGGGATGACTAATTTGGTTTCCGGTATCGCCAAGTTTACTTATGTTTTACATTTGTTTGTATCGCGGCCCGCCGCCTCCTTCCGGAACGCTCCATCGGATATTGTCGAAGGGGCACTTCCGCTGACAGGTCTTGCAGTGGAGGCAGTTGGATGGATTGGCCGGCTTTACCTGGTCGTGGATTGTCTCGTACACACCTGCCGGGCAGAACGTAATGCAGGGGTAGTTAAAGAGGGGTGCGCATTTGCTCGTGCAAATGTTGGGGTCGAGAATTTTAAGATGTGACGGCTGCTCTTCGCGGTGTTCGGTTGCTGCCATTGCCGTGAAGGTGTCCTTGTCAAATTCCTGGTTGGGTTTGAGTCGGTATCGGGCAATAGTCATTGCCTCATAGTCTTTTTCAATCCTAAATTTCGGCAGCAGTCCCCCGAGAACCGACAGCGGCATTCCCTGCAAAGGTCCGAACCTGGCGACGGTCTGGCGGAAGTTTCTGGCTGATTTCATTTCTCTAAAAATATTCGAGCGGCCAATTAACTCGGTATATTTTGATGCTGCCAGTTCAGGGGTGCTAATGTTTTCAGCGATTGCTTTTGCCGCCTGCATACCGGAGTCGATAGCGTTGTGGAGACCCTTGATTTTGAGCATATTTACAAAGCCGGCACTATCGCCGAGAATCATTACGTTACCTTTACCTACGTTGCCGGTTTGCGGGTCTCTGGGGATGGCATAGAATCCGCCCTCAGGAATCATTTTTGCACCAGCCTCCACGACTGTGCCGCCTTCGATGAATTTCTTTACAAAGCGATGTTTTTTGAAATTTGTCAGGGCATCCTGCACGTTAAAGTTGCAGTATTTCCAGTCGGCACCAACAATCATACCAACGGATAGGTAGTCCTGGGCGCCGGCGTATATGATGCCGCCACCGAACATTCCCGGGCCAATAACAGGCGTCCAGATTGGATAGCCCATAGCGTGAACGACCCGGCCTGAGGTGAATTTGTTATATTGTTCGCTGCTTACCTTTATAAGCTCTTTTACACCTACCGAATATAGTTGCGGACTTTCTCTTTGCAGGTTCGCCTTTTCTATGAATTTTTCCGTCACCAGGCCATCGCATCCTTCGGCGAGGACCACAAAATCAGCGTTGATAACTTCTCCTTCGAGGAAGTTGGGCTGCTTATGGCCTTCTTTATTAAGACCCCGGTCAACAAGCTTGACGCCTATTGCTTTTTGGGAGGATTCATCGAGTATGATATCTTCGGCGGCAAAGCCGGTCAGCACCTCCGCGCCGAGCTTTCTTGCAATCTGGCCCAGCCATTTGGTCAGCTTGCTTATGGATATGGAATAATCGCCCTTGTGTATCATTTGCCCGAAGCCGAGGCGAAAGATTTTGGCGAGCTTGATTGCGAAGAATATGTTAAATGATAGTTTCCCCCCCAACAGGAACATAATATCGTCTTTGTCAATTTTGCTCGCCAGAACCTCTTTGGCGGCATCGGTATCCTGCCATCCGGGTACAGCCGAATTAAGCAGCGTATGGAGGGGCTGCGGTTCCAGGACCGCCCCGGAAAGATTATGATTGCCTAAGTCGGCTCCCTTGTCTATTACGCAAATGTCGATTTCCGGCTTTATAGTCTTCAGTCGTATCGCTGTTGCCAGACCGGCCGGTCCTGCACCGACTATCAGGACGGATACCTTATTGTAGTCTTTGTTGTCCAGCACTTCTTTACTCCAGCTCACGAACTAACTGGGGGATTGTGTCTTCCACAGTCCCGACAAGATAGTAATCACACTGTTTGAATATCGGCGCGTTCGGGTCGCTGTTGACGGCGACGATGGTCTTGGTATTGGCAACGCCTATCATATGCTGGATAGCACCGGATATTCCCAAAGCGACATAGATTTTTGGTCCGATTGAGGTGCCGGTTTGGCCTACCTGATGCACGCGTTCGATAAAGCCCTGCTCTACAGCCGCCCGGGAAGCGCCCCTTTCAACGTCCGTATTTAGTTTTTTTTGGAGGCTGTTACAAAGTGCACTCACGAGCTGCTCGTAGTTGTCTCTGCTCTGCATACCCTTACCGCCGCTAACAATTACCTTTGCGCCAAAGTTCACCTGGCCGGTACCTAATTCCATTTTTATAACCTGCAAACTAACATCATCTTCGGTAAGCTGGACTTTGTGTCTGATTAGTTTGCCTGTCCGCAAATTATCTGGGGAAAGTCTTTTCATAACGCCGGGTCTTGCCGTAGCCATTTGTGCCTTTGAATTCTTTGTGCATATAGTGGCCATAACGTTACCGCCCAGTGCCGGACGTGTCTGCAAAAGGATTCCTATCTGGCCTTTTCTGGAGCTATCTTTTATGTCCAGTCCGGTGCAGTCGGCGGTCAGGCCGCAGCCAACTCTATACGAAACCATCGGCGCCAGCATCCTGCCCTGTGGTGTCGCGGCAAAGAGGACGATTTGCGGCCAGTATGTGCTTATTGCGTCGGCGACAGCTTTGCGATGCGCTGTAGGGTCGAATACGCGGAGCAGTTTATCTTCGACGATGTAAATATTGTCTGTACCGGCGTAAATTAGCTCTTTTGTCATCGGCTCTACATTGTAACCGGCTATGCAAACACCAACTTTGGTTTCGAGTGAATCCGCGAGGTCGCGCGCCTTGCCGATAAGCTCAAAGGTGGCTGGATGGACTACACCACCGCTGTGCTCGGCGACGACCCAAACCTCGCCTTTATAGGCAGGTTCGGTCAGCTTGAAGCCATCTATCATATCCTCCAGCGCCTTTTTGTGGAAATGCTCGCCTGCAACAGCAAGAATCTTTTCTTTAATTGTGTCATCGATCCGGCTGATGTCTGTAATGCCGAGTTCCCTGAGTTTGGCGCCCAGGATTTCATAGTCCTCTTTTTCCTTCCTTGTTCCCTCAAAGCCTCTATCGAGCCTGCTGGCTCGCCTGCTTGGCAAAACATAGTGAGCGGTTTGGGACTCGCCGCTTCGGCCGGCCTGGTCGTCGCTGCTCTTGAAGCTTTCAACAAGCAGATTAGCTAAAGACTTTACATCGCTGACCTGCCGGCATTTTCTGGAGCTTTTACCCGGCGGAAAAACGCGTATCACGCTTGTTTTGGACCCGGGAACGCCGATATAGGCAGCTTTGATGTCGTTGCTGCCCCAGCGAATGAGTTCCGTTTTGTTTGCCCACCTGGTTCTTGCGAATGGTGCAAAAAGAGGATATTCATACTTTGCAACGGTTATTACGGTGGGTAGTTTTTTAGCAGCAACTACCTGGCTGCCGCCGCTGATAATCCGCGTGAATTCGAAACGATTGTTTTTGAATTCCGCCCCCGTGACATAAGCAATGCAGGGCAGCGACAATTCCTCTGCGATTTGCGGCGGCACCTGAGCGGTGTCACCATCTACCGACTGCATCCCGCAAACCACGTAATAGTCACTGCATCCCTTAAGAACCTCTTTGGCTATTTTCCTGATAGCATACGCAAGTGGATTTGCGGTTGCGACCGTGTCTGCCCCGCCGAGGGTTTTGTCGGTAAGCAGGACGACCGTATCGGCACATCTACTCAAGGCATATCGCAGGACCTCTTCGGCCATCGGCGGTCCCATGCTAAGACATAAGATTTTTGCACCGTTATCGCGGCTTTGCCATTTCATATAGTTTGCAAAAGCCAATGCCTGGGCATCCAGCTCATTGATTACGCTGGCCAGCCGGCTTCGAATAAGTGTGCCGCTCTCTGGGTCGAACGCGTTGTCCGTGATTTGTGTTACGTCAGGAACCTGTTTTACTAAAACGATGTAGTTACTCATAAAAAAACTTCCGAAAGACCATGGTCCGGATGCTAATTCTTATATACATATTGTTTGCACCTATTAGTTTATGTGCTGCAACACCTCTATAATAGGACCTTCGGCATTACCTTACTTCACGTATTGTAAAGGCAGATATTATCGAGACAATAAAATCTATATGATATATTGCTAAACGCAGTATGTCAAAGGAAATTGCGTAAAAATTGCTGCCCCCCAAGGGTTGTGGGACTTTTTATCAATCCCGACCGGTTTGTTACAAGCCAGCCACGAGAGGGTGTGGGGCGGAAAGGCAGCCCCGGCAATATGTTCTGACGGGTTTTGAGACAATTGCCTGTTTTAAGGATGGTTTTTGCTGGCTTTGCCACCGAAACCAGCTATAATCTGCGGCGCCGTGCCAGTCCACAGTTTTGAGTTTTTAGTTCGGTACTATGCGAAACAGAACATTATTTGTTTTGGGTTTCTTGACTTTGCTCTCAAGGCCGGCATCATTGGCCATAGAGAGCGACAAAGCCCGCGCCTTTGTTGGTCAGGATTTGCACCTGGCGGGAAGGGAAGTTATAAGCTATCAGCTAAGTGCCGCTGAGTATGCTCTCGTTTTTCAGAACGGGTTTTCGATGTCGATCGGGGCTAATAAATTTTCCAGCGATAGAGCAGTAATATGGCTGGAAAGTGTCAGGACCAACCCGCCGAAGGCGGGTCTGATTCCCGACAAGTCGGGAGCCTTCGGCCGGGGCGGCCAGGTCCGCCTTGAGTATAAAGTTAGGGTGTATTTGCAGGGTAGTGTATCGGTGAAGAAGGCCGAAGGGGCGAAGACCACCGAGCTGAGCCAGACCGTAGTTGAAGATGGTCAGGCGATGGTTGTTTGGTTCGATGTCAGTGGAGAGGTTTTTGTAACGGCTGATAAGAAGGAAGTTACCGACCCTCGCGACTTAGAGCTTTACCAAAGGGCCCTTGCCGCAGTCGTAGTAAAAGAGGTTATCGCCGAGAAGCCGGTGCCGGAAGTGCCGGTGGAGAAGGTGCAGCCGGAAAAACCCACCGAAGTCGTTGCCAAACCGGAAGAGAAAAAACCTCGCTTCAGGTATCCGGTTAATATAGCGCCTGTTGGTGAGGTTGCGCTGAAGGTAGAATCGGCCAAGGCACCGGATGGGACAGATATTGCGACGGTGATTGGCAGGTTCTATCTGTGGCAAAAGCAGGATGAAAAGGGTGGTTTACTGGAATTGCAGGCTGATAATGCGGTTATATTTTATTCAAGCCAGGGTTTTCAGGCCGAACAAAAGCAGGCAGAGACCCGGCAAGATATCTTGGCCAAGGGCAATATTAGTAGCGTTTACTTATCGGGCGATGTCGTGATGACCGAAGGGGAGCGAACGATTCGGGCCGATGAGATGTATTACGATTTCGAAAGAAAAAGGGCGATTGCAATAAATGCGGTGATGCGGAACTTCGATGTGTCCAAAGAAATTCCGATTTATGTCAGGGCAGCAAAGTTAAAGCGGTTGGCAGAAGATAAATTTGCGGCTGAGGATGTCACTTTGACAAGCAGCGAATTTTATTCGCCTCAGATTTCTTTTAACGCTTCGAGGGTAATAATTACCGACACGACCATCGCTGACCAGCAGAAGGGCGCGGTCTCGAAAAGTAGTTATGATGCACAGATGTACGATGTGCGGCTGAGGATGTATGATAGGACGATTTTCTATTGGCCCTTTGTGCGCAGCAATCTACAGAGGCCCGATATCCCTCTTAAAAGTGCACACGCCGGTTACGACAATATCTGGGGAACGATGCTTGAGACGCGATGGTACCTGGCTCGCCTGCTGGGATTGCAGGAGTCGGAGGGGACGGAGAGCACTTTTGCGCTGGACTATTATAGCAAACACGGCGTCGGCACGGGGATAGAGATTGATTACGAGAGAGAGGATTATTTCGGCAGGCTTTTGGGTTATGTGGTTGACGACAGCGGTAAAGACAGACTGGGCAGGAACGAAAGCCGGAAAAATCTTGAGCCGCCCAACACGCTTCGTGGAAGGTTTCTCTGGCAACACAGATATTTCCTGCCATATAATTGGCAGCTTACTACCGAAATCGGTTACGTGTCCGATAAGAATTTCCTGGAATCGTATTATCGTAGTGAGTTTAACCTTGACAAGGAGCAGGAGACGCTTGTTCATTTGAAGCGCATTGAGGACAACTGGGGTCTTGCCTTCCTGGGCAAGTGGCGAATAAACGATTTCGTCAACCAACTGGAAGAATTGCCCTCTGCGGAATTCCACTGGACGGGTCAGTCGCTTTTTGACGACAGGTTGACATTCTACAGCGATAATCTGCTCGGTCGGTTCCGTCAGCGCCTGCCTTCGGATAGTTCTTCGACTATATCGCAAGATTTCTTTACATTTGGGTCAACAAGGAACGAAATTGATATGCCGATAGACATAGGAGGGACTAAGCTGGTGCCTTTTGTAGCAGGGACGGCAGGGTATGAAGACGGCAGCGGTTTCCGGACAGATATTGATGGCACAGCAGGGGAAAGAGACGATAATGTTTTGCTTGGCGAGGCCGGCATTCGTGCATCGCCGCAGCCGTACTGGAGGGTTTTTCCGGATGTTAAATCGCGGCTTTGGGATTTGAACCAGTTGCGGCACATTATAACGCCATACCTGACAACAGTAGGTTTTGCTGAGAGCGACTCTGTTGCTGAACAACGTGATGTGGTTAACGTAGGTATTTCTCAGCGGCTGCAAACCAAGCGGGGTTCTGGTACAAGAGAGCGAACCGTTGACTGGATGCGGCTGGATATGGACGTTACGTGGGTGAACGATTCCGGCGATACGTCAGCGGGGCCGGATAGGTTCATCTGGAATAAGCCGTTTATTCCGCTGGTTGACAGGATAAACCCGCAGCAGGATAGACGCAGCAGCAATATATTTGGGCCAAGCCGTAACAGCTTTTGTGCCGATTATATATGGCGTCTGAGCGATACCTTTGCGATATTGTCCGATATGAATTTTGACATGCAAAGCGGTGTGGTGCAGCAATTTAATGTCGGTCTTTCGCATCTGCGGTGGCCGAATTTGAGCTATTATATAGGCAGCAGGTATTTAAGACGGGTCGAAGTTTTAGACGAAAAAGGTTCAAATGCGTTTACTTTTGCGGTCACTTATGTAATTGACCCGCGATATACGGTGGTTTTTTCGCAGGAGTTTGATTTTGACTACGGTGTGAATGTGCGAAGTGACATAACGCTCATAAGGCGATACCACAGGATTTACTGGGGCATCACATATAGTGCGGATGAGTCGCTGGACAACCGCGCAATTGTATTTAGCCTATGGCCCGAGGGAGTGCCGGGAATGGCGATTGGGCCCAGAAGATATATGGGTCTTGGCGGTCCGGCAAATTATTGATAGCGAACGAAGATTAAAGGTGATTTAAGGAGACTATTATGGCGTTGGTTAATACTAAGAAGATGTTCGAGATGGCTTACAAAAACGGCTATGCCATTGGTGCTTTTAATGTGAACAATATGGAAATCACGCAGGGCATTATAGACGCTGTAGTCGAAGAAAAGGCGCCGCTTATCCTGCAAGTGTCCAAAGGTGCGCGAGCTTATGCAAAAATCAGCTATCTGATGGCGATTATCAATGTGGCGGTTAAGGAAAATCCGGACATTCCTATTGCAACAAACCTCGACCACGGAGATTCTTTTGAGGTCTGCAAACAGTTCGTTGATGACGGTTTTACGTCTGTGATGATAGACGCTTCGAGCAAGCCTTTTGAAGAAAACATTGCAATCACCAAAAAGGTAGTCAAATACGCACATCCGCGAGGCGTGGCGGTTGAAGCCGAGCTGGGCCAGTTGGGTGGAATCGAGGAGCATGTGGTTGGCGTAGAGGATGTAAGTAAGCACTTAGCTGACCCAAACCAGGCGGCTGAGTTTGTTGAGAGAAGCGGCTGTGATTCGCTGGCCGTGGCCTGTGGGACAAGCCATGGGGCCTACAAGTTCAAAAGTGAGCCGAAGATTGCCTTCGACGTGATACAGAAGATAAACGAGAAGCTGCCGGGATTTCCGCTGGTTATGCACGGGTCGAGCAGTGTGCTGAAGGAGTTTAAGGACCTTATCAATAAATACGGTGGTAAGATGCCTGCTGCGATGGGTGTTCCTGAGGAGGCCATCAGCAAAGCCGCGAAAATGGGCATCTGCAAGGTCAATATCGATACGGATTTGAGGATGGCTCTAACGGCAAAAATTAGGCAGGTCTTTGCTGAGAACCCTGGTGAGTTTGACCCGCGTAAATACCTCGGTCCGGGAAGAGATGCTATCAGAGAAATGGTCAGGCACAAGCTGCACGTTTTGGGATGCGCCGGAAAAGCAGCCGAGTGTATGTAATTAGTCAAGACCATTTAGCCGATAGGAAGTTAAAAAATCAAAATGCAAAAAGCAAAGTTAAGGAACTTCCTTCCCGATGCATCGGGATTTGATTTTTTTTAGGGAAAGGTTAGCTCTTTGCTGTCACGAAAATCCAAAAATTTGTTTTTGGGGGTTCAGAAGGCATATTTGGTTTGGCTAATCTGGCTGGCACTAACTGTCTTTTTATCTGTCGGGTCCCCGTGTCTTCTGTCGAAGACAGAAACGGTGGCAGCCCAGCCTGCCGAATCTACCCTTATTGATAAAGCCTGTGAGCTGATTTACCAGGGCAAATTTGACGCTGCCGGCGAGCTTATCAAACAACCCAAGCAGGGTCCGGAGAATCAGACCCAATTTTTGTCGCGATTAGCGGAGATTGTCGAAGAATCAAAATCTATAAGTCAAAGACGTCAACGGGATCGGGAAGCTGCGTACAGAGAGCGATTAGCCGAGCTGGAAAAGTTTCGAGCCGAAATGGATGTCAACGCCGTTAGAAAAGTCCCGATTTATCGGGATTCTAACGGGGTCAACGACGTGAAGGACGTCAACGATAGAAAAGATGTCAATGACGTAAACGATATTGTGGCGGTACTTTCGGCTATTACCAAAGCGTGGGAGTTCGCGGACCAGGCACAGAAAGAGCGGCTTTTGTCAGATGCGTTTGTAAAGGGAGTTTTGCAAAAAGCAATAGACAAAGCCGCTGAGTTCGAGGTGAAAGGCAAATGGCTGGAGGCGTATACAAATTGCTATTATTGGCTACAGGCGGTCGAGCCGGACAATAAAGCATATTCGGATTACGCCCAGCAGCTTCTGGACAAAGCCATTATCGCGGCCACATTTGCGGATAGCCCCTGTGAGACCACAGAGCAGCGTTATGAAGGTGTCCAAAAGCAGATGTTCGTTCGTGCGATTGATGCCCTGAGTCTAAATTACGTCAGCATCATCGACTACGGTCAAATGGCGACCAAGGGTATCGAGCATTGTAAGTTGTTGGCAGAGGTGATGGGAACAACCCGGCAGGCTGTCTTTGCCGGGCACGATTCCCAGGATGCGAATTCACCCCCGCGCCTTCTTGACGAAGGCAAGAGCGGGGGCGAACCTAATAAGGTCTCTTCTTTGTCATTTGATAGTAAGAAGCTTGCAGCCTGGTCGGCGGCTCTGGCTGCGCTTGCCGATGAGGTTCACCAGTCACCCACAGGGTTCGATAAGGATAGGTTTATAGACGTTTTTGAAAAGGTCCTGACACTGAACAGTGCGACTGCAGATTTACCTGCGGCGGTACTGATTGCGCAGTTTGCAGAGGCAGCGTTGTCTGCGCTTGACCCTTATACGGTAATGGTTTGGCCCAGGCAGGTGCAGGATTTTGAAAAGATGATGACCAATGAGTTCACCGGTATCGGCGTGGAGATATCTAAAGAAAAAGGGTTGTTGACCGTGGCAAGCCTGCTGCCGGATACTCCTGCTTACAGGTCCGGTCTTGATGCAGGAGATGTGATTGAGAAGGTGGACGGACTTGATACGAAGGATATGACCCTTATTTGCGCGGTTCGCAAAATTACCGGCCCCAAGGCCACAAAAGTGACTCTTACCATAAGACGAACCCCCGCCGGAGGCGGGTCTGATTCCCGACAAGTCGGGAGCCTTCGGCCGGAGGAAAAGACCAGAGACATTACCATAGTCAGAGACAAAATAACCGTGCCAACGGTTCGGGGCTTGCAAAGAACCGAAGAGGGTAAGTGGTTATATCTGATTGACCAGCAAGACACAAGACGCAAGACTCAAGACGCAAGTTGGCCGGTCGGCTATGTGCGGATTACCGGCTTTTCGGCAGAAACAGCTTCGGATTTAGAAGAAGTCTTGAACGAACTGGAGGCAGGAGGATTAAAAGGGTTGATTTTGGATTTGCGTTTCAATTCCGGTGGGCTTTTAGATAGTGCCGTTGAGGTGACTGACAAGTTCCTCAAAAAGGGATTGATAGTCAAGACACAGCCCGGGTTCGGGTTGGGCAGATTGCCGACTTATGCGGTGGCACACGAAAAAGACACACACCCGGACTATCCTGTTGTTATATTGATAAATTCCGGCTCTGCCAGCGCTTCGGAGATTGTAGCAGGGGCACTGGCAGATGCGGTGCATAAGCGGGCAATCCTGGTGGGAGAGAGGACTCACGGAAAGGGGAGCGTTCAGGGGGTGACGCACTATCCCGGCGGAGGGGCACAGTTGAAATACACAATGGCGTATTACTATTTGCCTTCAGGCCAAAGAGTTGAAAGCCAGCCCCCCGACAAGTCGGGGAAGGACGAGGGACGAGGGACGAAGGACGAAAAGAACTGGGGCGTTGGGCCCAATATTGAAGTCGAATTGACAAGCGACGAACTTAAGAAAATGATTGATGTGCAGAGGGATAATGATGTGCTGGTTCAAGCTGACCGCCCCGACAAACAGAGTCGGGGGGAGGTGAAAAAACATACGATCGAAGAGACCCTCGCGGCCGACCCGCAGTTGGCGATAGGTGTTCTGGTTGTTAAGACGAAATTGATTCAAGCTGATTCTGTATCAGTTCGTAGTTATTAGTTCATAGTTCATCGACAACAATTCGCAAACAATGAACAATAAACTACGAACAATGAACAATGAACTATGAAAGATGAAATTTCTAATGGGGTAAGCAAATTTGAACGGCAAAGGCAGGAGAAGCTGGCCCGCATTAAGGAATTGGGCATCGACCCTTATGGGGGCAGATTCGACGGAGCGGAGCCAGCCGCAGACGTCAAGCGAAGATATAAGGACGGGGACGAAACCCAACAGGCCAAATGTGCCGGCAGGATTGTGCTGCTCAGGGAGATGGGCTCGCTGACTTTTATTACTCTGCGAGACTGGAGCGGGACCATTCAGGTTGGCTTGAGTAAAAAACTTTTAGGTCCCGACAAGTCGGGATGGCAACTTGCTAAATTGCTTGAGCTTGGCGATATAATCGGGGCCGCAGGCAAATTAGGGAAGACCAAAACCGGTGAAATCACTATATGGGTTGCCCCCGCGTCTTCTGGCGAAGACAGAAGCGGGGGCCTTACCCTTCTGAGCAAATGTCTATGCCAGCCGCCCGAGAAATTTCATTCCCTTACGGATATTGACCAGCGCTATAGGCACAGATTTGTTGACCTGTGGGCTAATCCTGAGGTGATGGAGCGATTTAAGAAGCGCAGCTCCATTATCGTGAGCTTACGTGAGTTTCTCGAATCGAGGGGCTTTCTGGAAGTTGAGACGCCGATGATGCAGGCTATACCCGGCGGGGCCGCAGCCAAGCCGTTTGTAACGCACCACAACAGTTTGGACCTGGATTTGTTTTTAAGGATTAGCCCGGAGCTTTTTCTGAAAAGATTGCTCGTTGGGGGGATGGAAAAGGTCTTTGAGATAAATCGAAATTTCCGCAACGAAGGCCTCAGCAGACAACATAATCCGGAATTTACGATGCTCGAATTGTATCAGGCATACGCCGACTATAATGTGATGATGGATTTAACGGAGGAGATAATCTATCTTTGCGTAGAAAAACACTGTAACGGCTCGCAGCTTTTATTCGGTGACTTGACGGTAGATTTCAGTCGGCCCTGGCGGCGGGCGCAATATGCCGAGCTTCTGAAGCAAAACAGCGGCTGCGATATCGATGATATAAAAGCCGTCAGGACAAAAGCCAGAGAACTTGGCGTGGACGAGTCGGGGATGGATGACGCTGTGGTGATTAACGAAGTGTTTGAAGCCACCGTCGAGAATAATCTGGTGAACCCTACATTTGTGATTGATTATCCATCGGCATTATGCCCATTGACTAAGCGAAAAAAAGGGGACGACCGGCCGAAGGCCGGTTTGATCAGACCCGCCTACGGCGGGTTCGCGGAAAGGTTTGAATTGTATATAGCTCAAATGGAATTGGCCAATGCCTATACCGAGCTAAACGACCCTGCTGAACAATACGAGAATTTCCTTATTCAGCTTCGCGGTCAGGAAGAGTCGATAAGGACAATGGATAGAGATTATATAATGGCGTTAAAATACGGTATGCCGCCAGCGGGAGGGTTGGGTATTGGAATTGATAGACTAATAATGGTCCTGACCGGTGCTACGAGTATTCGTGACGTTGTGCTGTTCCCACTTCTTAAACCTAAGAGTTCATAGTTATTAGTTCATTGTTCATCGACAATGAACAACGAACAGTGAGTTGAAATGTTGAAATTATTTCTGTGGACCAGGTACCTGCGCAAGAAAAGAATCGTGTTATTGAGCATCGCCGCAGTTGCTCTTTCTGTGTCGCTATTGATAATTGTTGCCAGCCTCTTTAGCGGTTTTATTGATGCCTTCGAGCAAAGCGCGGTGGAGACAATAGGCGATGTTGTGCTTTCTGCGCCGACTAAATTTGCGAAATACACGGTGTTTATCGAACGCCTGGAAAAGATGCACACGGTGGAAG
>Ga0315280_10004402_pt1 | contig 20808 bp, 28 predicted proteins | sample YL17G06_40_MG_FD_203697 | JGI IMG/M metagenome (GOLD analysis project Ga0315280, IMG submission 203697) | Sediment microbial communities from Yellowstone Lake, YNP, Wyoming, USA - YL17G06_40 | ecosystem: Environmental > Aquatic > Freshwater > Lake > Sediment | place: USA: Wyoming | collected...
TCTTTTTTATCCCTCTCCATAATAGGGAGATGTATTCTTAGCATGAGGGGAAGGGGGTCAGGGGGATGGGGTTACCAGATAAAGCCTAAAGGGGGTGAGGTGCAGAAAGTTGAGGTGTCACTAAGGTATTGAACGAGTACAAACTATTGACAAAACTGCTAGCCAGCCTTATACTAGAATTGGTATTAGCTATCGACCTATAGGGCGGTAAGCTTTTTAAGTTTCTTAACAACTGGAGTCGCTTGGATCGGATACGACCGAGACGGCAAAAATAGAGTCTATGTTTGGATGCCTTCTCTGGCTGTGTCGGAGAAGGCATTTTTAATGTCAATTTGGTCGGCTAAGATGCTCAAATTAGGATTCATCGGAGCAGGAACTGTAGGTACTGCCTTGGCGGTGAGGCTGAGTGGCAGGGGCTACCCCATAGTAGCCGTATCCAGCCGAAGCCAAACCTCAGCCGAAAATCTGGCACGAGCAGTTAATGGCTGCCGGGTATTGGCTGATAATCAAGGTGTGGCTGACAATGCTCAGCTTATCTTCGTTACTACCCCGGATGATGTTATCGCCTCAGTAGTTTCTCAAATACGTTGGCACCCGGGACAGAGCGTGGTTCATTGTAGCGGGGCTGCCTCCACCGATATTCTGCAACCAGCCAAGGAATTGGGAGCACAGGTTGGTGCCTTCCACCCCCTTCAGACCTTCGCCAGCGCCAAACAAGCCATAGAAAATATACCCGGCTCGACCTTCGCCCTTGAGGCTGAGGAGCCTCTACTAAACACACTCAAGGATATGGCTACTGCCCTTGACGGTTACTGGGTAGAGCTGAAGACAAGCGATAAGGTAATCTATCATGCGTCGGCAGTCATTGCCTGCAACTATCTGGTGACCCTGGTCAAGTTAGCCACCGACCTGTGGCAAACTTTCAACATCCCACCGCGTCAAGCGACACAGGCACTACTGCCTCTGCTACGAGGCACAATCCATAATATTGAGACTGTTGGTATACCTCAATGCCTCACCGGACCAATCGCCCGGGGCGACATCGGGACGATTAAGAAGCACCTTGATGCCCTGAATGAGAAAGCCCCCACCCTCGTCTCCACCTACCGGGAGCTTGGTCTAAAGACTATCCCTATTGCTCTAGCCAAGGGGAGAATAAATCAATCTCAGGCACAGGAGTTACAAGCGACACTTGAACCCCCCGACTAAATAAAAATAAGTTATGGAGGCTGCGATGCGAATAATGCTTAAAAGTAAAATCCACCGAGCCCGCGTCACCAGGGTCAACATCGACTATGAGGGGAGCATTGCCGTTGACAAAAGGCTTATGGAAGAGGCTGACATCCTGCCTTATGAGCAAGTTCAGGTGCTAAATATCAACAATGGTGCCCGCTTTGAAACCTATGCCATTGAAGCTGAGCCCGATAGTGGCGAGGTCAGCATTCAGGGGGCTGCCGCCAGACTAGCCAGCATCGGAGACACCATTATCATCATTTCCTACCACCAGGTTGAGGAAGAAGACGCCCATAATCTCGCCCCCAAACTGGTATATGTTGATGAGAAAAACGCCATCATTGAAACCAAACAGGTGGTCGGGGCTATACCTTTCTAGGAGCGGAATAAATGCGCATCACTATAAATCAGATAAAAGAAATGAAGCCAAAGGGTGAGAAAATCGCCATGCTCACCGCCTATGACTACTCCACAGCCAAGATAGTTGACGAAGCGGGAATACCGCTAATTCTGGTCGGAGATAGCCTGGGCATGGTCGTCCTTGGTTATGAATCAACCATACCGGTAACCATGGAGGAGATGCTCCACCATACCAAGGCGGTGGTTAGAGGCACCAAACGGGCGATGGTAATTGGTGATATGCCATTTATGACCTACCACATAAGTGTTGACGATGCCCTGTATAACGCTGCCCGTTTTATTCAGGAGGGAGGCGCCCAGGCAGTTAAGCTTGAAGGTGGTGTAACCGTAGCAGAAAAGGTGAAACGAATTGTGGAATGCGGCATTCCAGTTATGGGTCACATCGGACTTACCCCTCAGTCAATCTACCAGCTAGGTGGCTTCACGGTGCAGGGTAAAACCCCGGAGGCTGCTGCCAAGTTGCTTGAAGACGCCCGGGCTCTGGAGCAGGCCGGAGCCTTTGCCATCGTCCTGGAGACTGTCCCCGCCCAGCTAGCCAGAATAATCACCGACAAGGTGAGCATCCCCACCATCGGCATTGGTGCCGGCATAGATTGCGATGGTCAGGTTCAGGTCATCAACGACATTCTCGGTTCGTTCACCGAGTTTGCCCCCAAGCACGCCAAGCAATATGCCAAGCTCGCTGATATTATCCAAAAGGCAGTTACTGAATACTTCAATGAGGTGAAGGCGGGCAGCTTCCCCACCGAAAAGCAAAGCTACTCTATAGACGAAAGCCTGCTGGCTGAGCTAGACAAATAGATGAAGGTCGTTGAAACAATAGATGACCTCAAGAGGTTAAGACAAAAGCTCCCCGAGCCGGTTGGCTTTGTCCCCACTATGGGCTATCTCCACGAAGGCCACCTGGTTTTGGTCAGGCAAGCCAGAGCAGAAAACTCCTCGGTAGTGGTGAGCATATTTGTTAATCCCACCCAGTTTGGTCCCCATGAGGACTTTGATAAATACCCCCACGACCCCCAGCGTGACCTGGCTATGCTGGAAAAGGAAAAGGTTGATATCGTCTTTATGCCCTCGGTAGCTGAGATGTACCCGCCGCAGTTTAGTAGCTGGGTAGAGGTCGGTAAGGTTACCGAGCGGCTGGAGGGTGCTTCCCGCCCCGGTCATTTCCAGGGGGTGGCGACGGTTGTTGCCAAGCTATTCAACATCGTCCAGCCAGATAAAGCCTACTTCGGACAGAAGGATGCCCAGCAGGCGCTCATTATCAAGAAAATGGTGGCTGACCTCAATATGAACCTGGAGGTAGTTACTGTGCCTACGGTGCGCGAGCCTGACGGTCTGGCGATGAGCAGTCGTAATATCTACCTCAATCCCGAGGAGAGAAAGTCAGCCGTAGTCTTATATCAGGCACTAACTCTGGCGCAAAAGCTATGGTCGCAGGGTGAGAAAAACGCCCAGACCATCCGCCAGCAGATGACAGACCTCATTCAAAAGCAGCCACTGGCGAATATAGAATATGCCAGTGTAGCCGACGCCGAGACCCTAGACGAACTGGACACAGTCGGACCCCCGGCACTCGTGTCACTAGCAGTAAAAATCGGCAAGACGAGGCTGATAGATAATGTGGTGGTAGAATAAGTAAACATAATGAACAGGTCTTTAGAAGATATAATCAAAGCCGAAGAGGAATTCTCAAGGTATCATGATAAACTTAGAAATGAACTCAACATAGTAAACTGGCATTTTACAGTGCTTAAGTATATTAGGGAGAACCAGAACAATTATCTTCGAGAGCTTAATCAATCCCCCGCTTTTTGGGGTCTGACAATAAATGCCCATCTTTTTTCCGCACTGACACGCCTTAACAACTTCTTCGGCAAGAAAGAAAAAGAAAAGCATCTTCACATGTACAGTTTCCTAGATTTCGTAAAGAATAATCTATACATCTTCTCAAAAGAAACATTCGAGAGGCGCTTGCGCATAGTAAATAGATATGACGAACTAGCTGCAAACCATAACTGCGAAACAACAAAAGAAAAAGTTGATACGGATGTACAAAAGCTGTCAAATCTGCCGATATCTAACTTAAAGGCTTGGAGAAATAAAATTCTATCGCATATAGATAAGGATTCTATTGCACAAAACGTAGATATCACAAAGCAATACCCTGTTAAAATAAAACAAATTGACGAAATTATTAACACCCTTCATGATATGCTAAACGAATACTTACTTGCATTTGATTTTTCAACACATAGTAAGGATTTAACGCTAGAATACGGGATACAATATATCTTAGACGCCCTCAGATTTAAGCTACAGAGTAAACCCTTTCGCCCTACTCCCTAACCACCCCCATAATCCCCACCATCGCCACAAAGGCAAGACCGGCGCCGAAGAAGAAGGGGGCGGCGGGGCTTATTGCCTGCCACAGCCAACCGGCAATGAGACTAGCGGGCAACAGAGTGAGACCAACCACACCATGATACAGACCATAGGCAGTGCCCCTCCTCTCCTCAGGAACCAAATCAGCGACGAAGGCCCGTGCCACCCCTTCTACCATCCCATAATAGACTCCATAGCAGGCAAAGAGCAGCCATACCTGCCATAACTCCGATGCCAGGGCAAATCCCAGATAGACCACGGCATAAATAGCCCAGCCCAGGGCGATAACCCGCCTTCTCCCCAGCCGGTCGGAAAGTATCCCCGCCGGCAGTGAGGTAACAGCGTAGGTAATATTAAACAGGACAAGCATCAACACCACATAGACAACTGATGAGCCCAGATTCTGCGCCCTTAGAATAACAAAGAAATCGCTGGAATTACCCAGGGTAAATACCACCATAACAACCAGAAATAGCTTAAAACGGGGAGCAAAGCCAGCGGTTAACCCGACTTGGGGCAACTTAGAGGGAACACCACCTGACGAGGATTCCCGCCTTTCACGGACAAAAAATAGCAGCACCACTACCGCCAGCACTGCCGGCACAATACCCACCAGCACCAGCCACTGGTAGGTCTTAAGGCTGAGCGCTAGCCCTCCACCCTGAGCCAGGTAGATAATGATGGCGGCGAGCGCCAGCCCGAGGACGGCGCCGGTGGTATCCATAGCCCGGTGCAAGCCAAAGCCCCTCCCCCTTTCCTTGGCGGCGACTGAATCAGCCAGCAGCGCATCGCGGGGTGAGGTGCGGATGCCCTTCCCCACCCTATCGCCAAATTTAATTGCCAGCACTGCTCCCCAGGTTAATGCCAGATACATAAAGGGCTTGGCTACAGTAGAAATACTATAGCCCCATACTGCCAGAGGCTTGCGCCTCTTTACCCTGTCGCTGAGCCAGCCGCTAAATATCCTGAAGATGGCATCGGTGCTCTCAGAAAGCCCGCCGACAAGACCGACGATAGTAGTTGCTGCCCCCAGCACATTGGCCAAAAAGAGGGGGACGAGGGTAAAAATCATCTCGGTTGAGACATCGGTCAGCAGGCTGACTATACCCAGGAAAAATACATTCGGGTTAAGACCCCAGATTTTCCTGCGATTTGTTTCTGCATGCGATAACGCTGTCAACTACTTCTCCTCGACTACCTCAGTAACTAGTTCTCTGATTTTCCTCTTTGACTGCTCTAGCACCAGCTTTCCTTCAGCCGTAGCCTGATAGTATTTTCTCACTCTGCCCTTAACCACTTTTGATAAGCTTTCCAGATAGCCTTCTTTTTCCAGGCGATGCAATGCCGGGTAAAGAGTACCCGGGCTAATGCTATATCCGTGCCTAGCTAGCTCCTCAGCTATCTCTATGCCAAAGATAGGCTCTTTTGAAGCATGGTACAGGATGTGAATCTTTATAAACCCCAAGAAGAACTCTCTGTCAAGCATGATAACGCCTCCCGATATTGTGATGTGATATTACTTTATAACGGATTTGTTCTCTTGTCAAGTACCATGTTAAGAGGTCGCTTAGCAACCCATCCCCCTGCCCCCTTCCCCTAAAGGGGAAGGGGGGAATGGTTTTAAGAGGGGGCTTCGCCCCCTCTTTTTTATTCCTCCCCCTCTCCTTCCAGGAGAGGGGGATTAAGGGGGTGAGGTGCAGAAAGTTGAGGTGCCACTAAGGTACTGAACGAGTACACTTGCTTGACACTAATACAGCTAATGACTACAATAATTTTTGTGCCGAGGTAGCTCAGTCGGTAGAGCAGCGGACTGAAAATCCGCGTGTCCCCAGTTCGATTCTGGGCCTCGGCACCATATAGGGCGGAAGTAGTTCAGCGGTAGAATGCCTCCTTGCCAAGGAGGAAGTCGCGAGTTCGAATCTCGTCTTCCGCTCCATTTGGATAATAAGCCGAAGTGGCGGAATAGGCAGACGCGACAGTCTCAAAAACTGTTGGGGGGCGACCTCCATGTCGGTTCGAGCCCGACCTTCGGCACTATATGGGATGCCGAGTTGTGTAGTGGTAGCACAGGGGACTTTGAATCCTCCAGCCCAGGTTCGAATCCTGGCTCGGCAGCCAATTTGTATTTTCACCCCGTTGACGATAGCCTTAAGATGCTGGGCTTCATGATGGAGGCTCTTTACCGTGGGAATCAGGAAAAATGTTCAACAACTGCTAAATGAGCTACCCAGTGGCGTTGAATTGGTAGCCGCCGCCAAAGACAGGACGGCTGAAGAGGTGCTTGAAGCCGTGGAATCAGGCATAAAGATTGTTGGCGAAAATTATGTCCAGGAAGCAGAAAAAAACTATTCGGTGATAGAAAATAAAGCAAAATGGCACCTGATAGGACACCTGCAAAAAAACAAGGTCAAAAAGGCGGTAAGACTGTTTAACATGATACAAACCGTCGATTCTGTTGACATAGCCAGGGAGATTGCTAAGCGATGCGCTCAAATTGGCAAAGTGATGCCGGTATTAATCGAGATAAATAGCGGCAGAGAGAAACAGAAATCAGGCGTACTGCCAGAAAATGCCGAACATTTAATAAGGTCAATTTCGAGCCTGCCCAACATAAAAGTAATGGGGCTGATGACTATGGGTCCCCGTTTTGGCAATCCTGAGGATTCAAGACCCTATTTTGTAACTACCAGGAAGATATTTGACCGGATTAAAGCGCTTGAGCTACCGAATGTAGAGATGAGATACCTCTCCATGGGAATGACCAATTCTTACCAGGTTGCCCTAGAGGAAGGGGCAAACATGGTAAGGATAGGGACTAAAATATTTGGCCAAAGAAGCTAGCCCCTTGACGAAGCGAAGCCTTAGACTTAATCTATAATGGTGGGTAAAGGGGGCAGGGCGAATGGCTCAAGAAGAGGAAAAAGAACAAGAAAGATTAGCTCAGGAAGAGCTAATTAGAGAAAAAATAGATGAAAAGGGAAATAGGTGGAGAAAGGTTTACTTCGGTGGCGGAGAACATTTCCGAAACTGGCTGGAGCAATGTCGGGAGTTGGGCGAGGTTGAGGTGGAAGAAGTAGAACCTAAGGGATTTAAGTGCTTTGAGGAGGGCGGTGAAAAGCTATACCGAATCTGGATGAAGGTCGGAGGAAAATCACCCATTGCCGACCTAGAAACTGAATGAGGTAAATGGTAAAATAAGCCATAGTCAGGAGGTTAGTTAAATGGCATACAAGATTACTGAGGAGTGTATTAGCTGTGGCGCCTGTGAACCGGAGTGTGGAAACGAGGCAATCTCCGAGGACAAGGAAATCTATGTGATTGACCCTGATAAGTGCACTGAGTGTGTCGGCAATTTTGAATCGCCGAAGTGCGCCGAGGTCTGCCCGGTGGATTGCTGTGTACCTGACCCCGACCATAAAGAAAGCAAGGCGCAACTGCTGGAGAAATGGAAGAAGCTACACCCGGGTGAGACTCCAGCAGCTACCTAAAACTGTTTAGCTTAACGTCAAGGTAATAAACGAGGAGTGTATCTTCTCTAAAAATACTTCCGAGCTTTCCCCGATAGCTCAACGGTAGAGCGGGCGGCTGTTAACCGCTAGGTTGTTGGTTCGAATCCAGCTCGGGGAGCCAACTATTCCCTCATTTATCACTCTAAGAGATTGTTTATTAACCTCTAATCCCCCTCTCCATAATAGGGAGATGTATTCCTATCATGAGAGGGGGAGGAGGAGAAAGAGGGGCATCAGCCCCTCTTGGACACCCCCCAAAAGTAGGAGAGTTTAAGAGAGGCGAAGCCTCTCTTAATTAAATATTCCCCCTTCCCTTATTAAGGGAGGGGGGCAGGGGGATAGGTTGCTAAACAATCTCACTCTAAACTATTTGAGCCCTAGCTTTGCCTATGCTATAATTTTTCGTAGGAATAGAAATAAGTTACTATGTGGGACAGATTAGAACAAATAGAGCGGCGTTATCAAGAGTTAGACCGGCAAATGGCTACGCCTGAGATAGCCACTGACCTGAAGCAATTGCCGACTTTGGCTCGGGAGAAGGCTAGCATTGATGACTTGGTAACCAAATATAGGCAATACAAAGCCACCTCCAAGGAGCTGGAGGAAACAAGAGCAATGCTAGCCAGTGGGCTGGACGAAGACATGAGCGCCTTAGTCAAGCAGGAGATAGAAAACCTAGAGACAAAACTAGACCGTCAACTTCACGAGCTTAAGTTTGCCCTCCTGCCCAAGGATGCCAATGATGAAAGAGACATCATTATGGAAATCCGAGCCGGAACCGGTGGCGATGAAGCCAGTCTATTTGCTGCCGACCTCTTTCGCATGTACATCCGGTATGCCCAAACTAAAGGTTGGGAAGTAGATATTATTCATAGTAATGAGAGCGGCGTAGGCGGCTTTAAGGAAATTATATTTGAGATAAAAGGTAAAGGCGCCTTCAGCCGTCTAAAGTATGAGCGGGGGGTGCACCGGGTGCAGCGGGTGCCCATTACTGAATCTTCAGGCAGAATTCACACCTCCACCGCTACCATAGCTGTTCTCCCCCAAGCCAATGAAGTAGAGGTGAATATCAATCCTGGCGACCTTAGAATTGACATTTTCCACAGCGGCGGGGCTGGGGGACAAAATGTAAATAAGGTCGCCACCGCTGTCCGCATTACCCACCTGCCTACCGGCATAGTGAGCGCCTGCCAAGACGAGCGTTCCCAGCTAAGAAACAGGAAGAAGGCTATGGCTGTGCTCCGAGCCCGACTCCTAGATTTAGAGCAGCGTAAACAAGAAGAGGAAATAACCAAACAGCGCCGTTCCCAGGTTGGCACCGGCGAGCGGGCAGAAAAGATAAGAACCTACAACTTCCCTCAAGACCGCGTCTCCGACCACCGCATTGGTCTGACCCTCCATAACCTGCCTCGAATCCTGGATGGGCAGCTTGACGAGCTCATAGACACCATAGCCACCAGTGACCGGACAAAACAGCTAGAAAGGCAACTGGCTTGACCTTAAAACAGGCTCTTAGCCGCGCCAGGGACATTCTGGCTGAAAATAGTATTGAGGATGCCCCTCTGGAGTGCGAGCTACTGCTGAGGCATGCCTTAAACCTAAGCCGAACCCAGTTATATCTAGACCTTGACCACGAATTACGCCACAAACAAGAGGAAGCCTTCTGGCATCTGATTAAGCGTCGGCTAGATGGCGAGCCCACAGCCTATATAACCGGACACCGCGAGTTCTACGGGCTTGACTTCTACGTTGACCACCACGTCCTCATCCCCCGACCGGAAAGTGAGCTACTGGTGGAAACAGCTCTCGGTCTAGCTCAAAACCACCCTTTGTCCACTATAGCTGAGGTTGGCACCGGCTGCGGGGCAATAGCCATCAGCCTGGCACTCAGCCTGCCAGAAGCCAAGATTTATGCCACCGATATATCAGCCGCCGCCCTGGAGGTCGCCGTGGTTAACTGCCAGAAACATGGGGTGGTAGATAAAGTCCATCTCCTCCACGGCAATATGCTCGACCCTCTACCCGAGCCCGTTGACCTTATCATTGCCAATCTCCCCTATGTTAAGCAATCGGAATTAGCCCGAATGGGCTCAGCCAGATTTGAGCCATGGCTGGCGCTTGATGGCGGCTTGGACGGAACGGAAAGGATACGCCAGGTATGCCGCCAGGTAGGTGGTAAGTTGCGACCCAGCGGCTTTTTGCTTCTGGAGATTGGACAGGGACAGAGAAGCGCAGTAACCGCCTTCCTGCACACCCTTTTCCCCAATAGCAAAATAGAGGTCGTGCCTGACCTGGGTGGTATAGACCGGGTGGTAAGCCTTAGCCTTACTAACCACCCCGTCCTGCTTGACACACAATGGCTCCACTGCTAAATTAGTTATTTGGGTTTTTACCAAGGCAAGCGGTAAACAGGAGGATAGGCATTATGAATATGATTGTCTGCATCAAGCAGGTGAACGACCCTGAGGCACCGCCAGCCAGCTTTAAGATTGACCCGTCCACTAATAAGGTGGTGCCACCCCAGGGAATATCACCAGTGATTGACCCCTATGCTGGATATGCCATGGAGGCAGCACTAAGAATTAAGGACGCCAAAGGGGGTAAAGTCACAGCTATAAGCTTGGGCACAAACCAGCTCAGAGACATAGTTAAGAAACCGCTGGCTATGGGGGCTGATGAGCTCATCCTGCTTGAGGATGAGGCCTTTGACGGGGGTGATAGCTGGTCAACCGCCTATGCCCTGGCGATGGCTATCAAGAAGATAGGCGAATATGACATCATCTTCTGCGGCCGGGAGGCCTCTGACTGGAATGCTGGCCAGGTAGGCTCAGGCATTGCCGAGATACTGGGGCTGCCCAGTGTAACACTAGCCAGGAAAATAGACATCACCAATGGCAAGGCCAGGGTAGCACGAGTAACCGACGAGGGCTATGATGTGGTTGAGCTCTCCTTGCCTGCCTTGATTACGGTAAGCAATGAGATTGGTGAGCCCCGCTACCCCACTATAAAAGGGATTATGGCAGCCAAGAAGAAGGAGCCGATTATCTGGAAACCAGCCAATATTGGGGTCGAGGTCTCCCAGATAGGGGCAGCCGGCAGGCGCACCAAGCTGCTCAAGCTATTCCAGCCGGTGCGGGAAGGGAAATGCAAGATTATGGAAGGGGAGAGCCCTGAGGAGACGGCGGTTAATCTAGCCCTAAAACTAAGGGAAGCCAAGGTATTGTAAGGAGATAAATCTATGGCTGAATATAAAGGTGTTATGGCTTTTTGCGAGGCTACAGAAGGGAAGCTGGCGTCAATCTCCACCGAGCTACTGGGCGGTGGTAGGAAGCTGGCTGATGACCTGGGGCAGGAACTATCCGCCGTGTTGGTCGGCAGTGGTATAAGCAGCTTAGCTCAGGAAGCTATTTTCTTTGGCGCCGATAAAGCCTATGTCGTTGACGACCCACTGCTCCAAGATTATCAAACCGATGCCTACGTAATAGTCATGGAAAAGGTAGTTAACCAGGTGATGCCGCAGATTCTCATTATGGGGCAGACCTCTATCGGCCGTGACCTGGCACCCAGGCTAGCCTTCAGGCTGAACACGGCTGCCTCTTTGGGCTGCCTGGAGCTGGCTATTGACCCTGGGTCAAAGCTGCTGCTACAGACCAAGCCTGTCTACGGAGGCAACGCTCAAGCTATCTTCGTCTGCCAGACCTACCCCCAGATAGCTACGGTTAGAGCCAAGGCAATGACGCCCCTGGAACGAGACCAATCAAGGCAGGGAGAGGTAATTACTATTAAGGCTGGCCTAGACCCCTCGGCAATAAGAACCAAGGTAGTAGAGAAGGTGCCAGAAAAGGTGGAAGGGATAAGGCTTGAGGATGCTCAGGTGATAGTGAGTGGAGGTAGAGGCATTGGCAGTGCTGAAGGTTTTAAGCAGCTAGAGGAACTGTCTCGGCTGTTGAAGGGGGCGGTAGGAGCTACCAGACCTCCCTGCGACAATGGCTGGGTGCCAGCCGGGGCGCAGGTAGGGCTTACTGGTAAGATTGTTACCCCTGAGCTCTACATAGCCGTAGCCCTCTCCGGCTCCAGCCAGCATATGTCCGGCTGCTCCGGCTCCAAGACCATAGTCGCCATAAACAAAGACCCGGAGGCAAATATCTTCAGGGAAGCTCGCTTCGGCGTGGTAGGCGACTGGAAAAAGGTGTTACCAGCCTTCACCAATAAGCTTAAGGAACTTCTGGCTGAGTAAAGTTAGGGCAATATTATATGTCGTTTTTATGAGGCAGGAGATAAGAGCCACCTAGGCTAAGCCTTCTCGGCTTGCCGTTCAGCGATAATCTTCTGGGTGATATGGGCTGGCACCTCCTCATAGTGGCTAAACTCTGCCTTATAGCTGCCTCTACCCTGAGTTATTGATTTCAGGTCTATGGCGTAGCGCAAGATTTCAGCCAGTGGCACTTGAGCCTCAATAACGTTGAGTCCGCCCTCGGGGTTTACTCCTTGCACCCGCGCCCGCTTGGTATTTAGGTCGCCAATAATATCGCCGGTGAACTCCTCAGGAACAGTAACCTTAATATTCATTATCGGCTCAATCAGTATAGGTTGCCCTTCGGCCAACCCTTTCTTAAACGCCCCCGCCCCGGCAATCTTGAAGCATATATCTGAAGAATCAACCTGGTGAAAGCTACCATCATAGACCGTTGCCCTTATATCACTAACCGGGTAGCGGGCTAAAACCCCTTCTTTAACCGCCTCATTAACCCCCTTTTCCACCGCTGGAATATAATTCCTGGGTATGGCACCGCCTACTACCTTATCAGCAAACTCATAGCCACTGCCCCGAGGTAAAGGCTCAAGCTTCAGAAAGACATGCCCGTATTGACCATGCCCCCCCGTCTGCTTCTTGTGTTTATACTCAGCCTTAGCCGGCACAGTAATCGTCTCTTTATAGGGAACCTTGGGCGTTTCCAGCTTTACCCCGACACCAAACTTACGCAGCATCTTCTCTGCCGCCACCTCAAGGTGGGACTCGCCAATTCCTGATAGAATTGTCTCATTGGTATCAGCCTCACGACGAACCTCAAGGGTAGGGTCTTCCTCAGACAATCTGGATAGCGCCGCTCCCAGCTTATCCAGGTCAGTCTTGGTCTTGGGATGAACCGCCAGGTTAAAAGCCGGCTTAGGGAACAAAATAGGGGCAAGCTTCAGTGGCTTATCCTGGTTACATAATGTATCCCCGGTGCTGGTCACGTTCAATTTGGCTACCGCCCCTATATCCCCGGCACCAATCTGGGGTATCGGCTCCTGAGTTTTGCCCCTGGGTATAAATAGCTGACCTATGCGCTCGGCGCCATCTCGGTTGGCATTCCATACCTGGGAATTGCTACTGATGGCGCCGGTGTAAACACGGAAGTAGGTAAGTTTACCCACGTAGGGGTCGGCACTGGTCTTAAACACCAGAGCCGCTAACGGGGCATCCTGACTGGGCTCAATCTTGTCAACTTGCTTGGCTGAACCACCAACAACTATTACCTCTCGCTCTTTAGCTGAGGGCAGACAATTAGATATGGCATCAAGAAGCAAGCTAAAGCCGATATTCTTTATCGCCGAGCCAGCCAAAACGGGCACAATCCTGCCGGTTACTACCGCCCGCCGTAAGCCAATGCTGAGTTCCTCCAGGCTGAGTGGTTCACCTCCCAGATACTTCTCTATGAGCTTATCATCAATTTCAACCACTGCTTCTACCAGCTTTTCACGGAGAGAATCGGCTTTGGTTTGCAGCGAGGCGGGAAACTCAGCCTCCTTTGCCTCAGAGCCGATGTAGCTTTTCATGGTTAGCAGGTCAACTACTCCCTGGAAGCTATCCTGGGCACCCATAGGTAGCTGTAGCGGCAGGCATCTAGAGCCAAACTTGGATTGAAGCTGCTCCAAGGTTCGATAGAAGTCAGCATTCTCCCGGTCCATCTTGTTGATAAAGATAAGTCGGGGCAGTTCAGCTTCCTCACAGTATGACCATACCTGCTCAGTGCCAACCTCAACACCAGAGGCAGCACAGACCGCAATTATTGCCCCTTCACCCACCCTTATTGCCGACCTGACCTCACCGACAAAGTCAGAATAACCCGGAGTGTCTAGGAGGTTAATTTTCACCCCCTTCCACTGGCAGGGGAGGATAGACAGGTTGATGCTAATCTGGCGCTTTATCTCGTCAGGGTCATAATCTGAGGTAGTAGTCCCATCCTCAACGTTGCCCAATCGGGTAATGGCTCCGGCGGTAAACAACATTGCTTCTGAAGCTGAGGTCTTGCCGGCGCCACAATGAGACAGTAAAACAACGTTGCGAATATTCTCTAGCCCATATTGCTGCATCTAACCACCTACTCTTTGGCTTATTCCACGCTGGTATTATACTCGTGGCTTGGTAGACGGGGCAAGTTTTGCCAAGATTAGCGCATGGTCTAATTAGCTGACTAATAATGGTGTGATATAAGTCTCAATGATAGCCGCTGGCAGGAGTAAAGCCAGGGCAATAGATAAATACTTTAAGTTCTGCTTCAAGTTGGCGGGTAGTAGATTTCTCTTCTCCTTTTTAAACAGGGCTACCATCGCCATTGTGCCAAAGCTGAGAGCAGCCGCCTCGCCGATGACCAGGGCAGGGAGTTCAATAATGCCGTGAGGCAGCAAGCCGGCTAAGACAAAACCAAGGGATTTCTCCTCGACTATCATACTTGATACCAAAGCCAGGAGCCAGCCATTGACAGACAGGGTCAGAATAGGCACCAGACAGAAAATTGGGCTGAAGGCAAAGCTAAATAGTAAGGCTACGGCGTTCTTAATAAAGATTAATATAACAGTAGACACCTTGAACGGAGCCAACATGCCACCGAGCTCTTCAATGGCAGTGAGCTCCTTAGAAAGTAGGCTGGTAATACTGGCCGGGGCAGCCAGACCGAAGGCAATACCTATGCCAAACACCAGGATGGCAACCAAAATCCACCATCTATAGTTCATAACAGCCTACGCATTATTTGACCCAAACTTATCATAAAAAACGATTCCAGAGAGCTCTTTCCTCGGTCTGATTGGCGGCTCCTCATCAGGGTAGCCCAGGGGCGTCATGGAAACGACACAAAAGCCTTCCGGCACCCCCAGAATAGTGGCTACCTGTTTAGCATCAAAAGCGCCGATATACACCGTGCCCAGACCAAGCGAATGGGCAACCAGTACCAGGTTCTGCATCGCCAGTGCCACATCAAACATATACCAAAACTCGCTCTTATCAGTAATCGGCTGTCTCGGCTCCCGAGCAGAATAGCCCGACTTCCCCAGCTCGGCACAGGCGACAATCGCCACCGGAGCGTTCCTTATAGCCTCGGTGGCACGATTAGGTTTATCTGACACGCCAATTAATGCCCCGGCAAGTTTATCTTTAATACTGCTATCCCGCACCACAATAAATCGCCAGCACTGGCTATTAACCCACGATGGTGCCCAGCGGGCGGCTTCCAAAACAAGCCCAATAGTCTTGTCACCTACCGGGGTAGACTTATACTTACGAATACTTCTCCTGGTTTTAATTGCCTCTAGGGTAATCTTATACTTACGAATGTTCCACCTAGCCTTAATTGCCCCTAGAACCCCCATCCTTATCCTCCCGGACTCTATTCCTCTTCCCAGGCACCCTTACCGATAAGGGAGACAAAGCGGCAGCCACCTAAATTTTGAATTGTGTTCTTCTTTTTACCTTTGGTAATTTTATATAGCTCCTGAATATAACGAGAGCCAACCGGAATTACCAGCCGACCCCTAATAGCCAACTGCGCCAAAAGGTCAGTCGGCACCCTGGGAGCACCGGCGGTAACCATTATGGCGTCATAAGGGGCTTCTCTCTGCCAGCCCAGGGTCTCCTCCGCCAGGTGCACCTCAACATTGGTAAATCCCAGACTATCCAGTACCTGCTTGGCTGCTTCAGCCAGGGCTGGCACACGCTCCGTGGTGACCACACACCGGGCTAGCTTTGCCAGAATAGCTGCCTGATAGCCACTGCCGGTACCCACTTCTAAAACCTTTTCCTTGCCAGTAAGCTCTAACGCCTCAGTCATAAGGGCGATGATAAAAGGCTGTGAAATTGTCTGGTCATAGCCGATAGGAAGCGGACTGTCTTCATAGGCTAGGTGCCGACTTCCCAGTGGCACAAAAAGTTCCCTGGGTATACTGCGCATTGCCGCCAATACCCGCTCATCTTTAATCTCAGTGCTAAGGTGCTCGATTAACTCAGCCCTAGCTACCTCAAAGTCTATATCCATAATAGCCACCCACTGCAGGATAAGGCTAGGAGAAAATCAAGACTGACACTACAAGAACAACCAGTATTATTCCAGCCACAATACCAATCCTGCGTAGTTCGGCAGCTACATTGGGAGGCTGAGCTACTGTCGCCCTTGGGGTTGGCGCCTTTGCCCTAGGAACCGCTACCTCAGCCTGAGCAGCCGTCTCATAGCCTTGAGTAACTGCCGATGGCTGAGCTACCGGGGCTAAAACGCCCTTTCTTCTTTTACTCCGAGGCAGGTGTCTGCCTCGACGCCGCCGTGATTTGCCCGGCATCTACAACCTCCTACTTAGCCCGCGGGTGAGATTTCTCATAAGCGCGCCGAATATAGTCAGTGGTGAGATGGGTATAAATCTGGGTGGTAGAGATGTTGGCGTGACCCAGCAGTTCTTGAACCGACCTCAGGTCAGCCCCGCCACTCAACATATGAGTGGCAAAGCTATGCCTTAGAGTATGAGGAGTAATCTCAGTCCCCAGCTCGGCTGATTTAGCATAACCCTTTAGTTTTTGCCAAAAACCTTGCCTGGTCAGCCGCTCACCACGGCGATTGAGGAACAAAGCCTTTTCCTCACTGTCATGTGTCAGGTGAGGACGCCCTTCCGCTAGATACTCCTTTAGCACCTGAGCCGCCCGGCTATGAATAGGGATAAGCCGCTCCTTATGACCCTTGCCAAAGCAGCGCACATAGCCACCCTCAGTATCTATATCAGCCAAGTTAAGAGACACCAATTCACTCACCCTCATGCCAGTGGCATACAATAACTCCAGCATTGCCCTGTCCCGCTTGGCTTCTAGCGTGGAAAGCTTGGCAGGCTGTTCCAACAAAAGGCGAACCTGGCTAACTGAGATAGGCTTAGGCAATGACTTCCCCACCTTGGGTGAAGGCACACCCCGAGTCGGGGTATCCCTTAAAATACCCTCAGCCACCAAAAAGCTAAAGAAGGACTTGATAGCAGCCACTTTGCGAGCTACCGTGGTCGGAGCATACCTCCTTCCCTTAAGGTCGGAGAGATAGCTCAGCATGGACTGGCGGTCAAAAGCAGCCCATAGGGGAATAGTGCCACGCCTGGCAGTCTCCTCCTCAACAAAGCTTGCCAATTGATGCAGGTCATTCCGATAGGCATCTATGGTATTTGGGGAGAAGCCTTTCTCCACCCTCAGATAGTTTAGAAAACTGTCAATCGCTTCTTTCACCACTCACCCTCTCTACAATAGTTTTATGTTATTTTAACATATCAATATGTAAAGTTACAACCATTATCAGAGAAATTCAGCGACAAGCCTTATTTCATGAAATTGCTTGACAGGAAAAGGTCTCTTGTTTGAGGCAAGAAAGGTCATTTTTTGCTTGACAAACTATATCTGATATGCTATATTGGAAGCGTATTTAGGACAATATAGACCTTAAAAACTGAATAGCAAAGCCTACATAAAAAATCTCCAGATTTATTCCACTCAGTGGAATTCACTGAAGAAATGAGGGCAAACACAAACAAAGTCTCTCGTGTTTGCCCTTTTTGTTTATTGGAGGAACTGTGGAAACAAAGACAAAGAGAAGAAAATTGATAAAGTTTGGAAGGGAACAACTTATCATCACCCTGCCTCAAGAATTTGTCCATAAGGCTGGATTGAAGAAAGGTGATGTTGTTGGTGTTACCTATGATTCCATCTTGGTGATAGTTACTCCTAATCTACTAAAAGAGGAACAGAAAAAATGAATCTAGAGAACGCATTACACATTACACATTATTTGATTACATGATTACAGGGGTTGTAATGTGTAATCAGAACTGAGGAGTTTTATGGAGAGAAAAGAAATTTTTGAAATGGACATTGTAGAAGCGGATGAATGGCAGAAGAAGGCTGATTCTATAGCAAATTCACCAGACCTTATTGACCAGTTGCTATCTCCACAACAGCTAATGCTAGAAGTGGGCAAACATGGTATCGGCAAGACCAATGACCTGTTACAGCTATTCCATAAATTCAGCTATGGGGGTAGGTGGCATGGTTTGAAGGTCACCCCCTGCCCCGTCCTCTACATTGGTTGGGAAGGTGAACCAAAGAAAATGAGTCAGAGACTTGATATTATCAACCTGCAATATCTCCCTAAGAATGAGCCTCTATTCCCTAGATATTTCAAGATGTTAACTAAAAAACTCCCACTAAATATCCCGGCAGGTAGAGACACCTTCCTAAAAATGATAGACAAACTTAATCCAAAGCCATTGGTTACTATCCTAGACCCGTTCAAGCGCACAGTGCAGGGTAACTACTCAAAACCAGAGATAGCTGACGCTTGGATTGAAGGGGTTTCAATCTTGGCTAGGGGATGCAATATGGCGTTTATCACTGGTGCTCATACCAATAAAATTACCTACCGAAGGAGCGAAGGTGAGGACTCATTAGGTGCAGACAAGGTGAAGGGTGCTGGTGACCTGCTGGATGGTGTTAGTAGTGCCATTATGATTGCCGAAGAAGTTGGCTCTAAGAGGGAAAAGGTGACTGACCCTATTAAGGGTGAATACTCAGTCGTTAAATGGGCTACGCTATCAATCGTTATTAAGGTATTGAAGGCACGGGACGCCATTGCAGACATGCCACTGTTGAAGGTTAAGTTCAACCACGAGGAACTCCGATTTTCTGGTCAAGAGTGGGTAGTGAATAAGGATGGAACAATAGTTGAAGTGGACGAATAGTGAAGAAAGGGGGTAGAGAATGCCTAGAGAAACAACAAATTGGAAGTGTGATGGTTGTGGCTTGCAAACACAAGGTGAATATAAACCACCAGAAGGGTGGGTAGAGACAAGTTTTTGGACTGGCGTTCACTTTGTCCGAAATGCATTTTGCAGCTACGCTTGTCTGGCTCAATGGGCAAGCCAGCGATACGACAAACAACCAAAATTCGTAAGAGAGGAGGTGAACCAATGAGAGCAGTAATTCTTAGTCCCAAGAAACGGAAAACTAGGGCTGATTTCCAACCATGCCCTGAGAAAAGTCGTGCTGATTTCCAAGCCGATGTATCAAAGGACAGGTCTGACTTTGAGCCAGACCCAGAAGAAGAAAATAAAAACAGGAGGAAAAGTAATGAAACTAAACTTTTGGAAGAAACATAGGGCAAGAGGACGCATAAGTCCAGAAGCCAAAGCCAAGACACAGCAAGCCAAGACTGAGGCATACCTGGCAAATGTATGGTTAAAGATGCTCAAGGAGAACCCCGAATTAGCCCAAAGGATTGCCGAGCGGAAATTTGGAGTTGAGGCTATTATTTCTGGTGGTAATGACGATTATGAGAAACCTGACTTACTGGAAATTCTGAAAACAGCGAAGGAAGCCAAACAACTGGTTCAAGATGAGTTGGGCGATAGTAAAACTTCTATGTGGAAGGATATCTTGAAGGCTTTACCAGCAATCCCGGCAATTCTTTCTGAGTTACGGGAAATGCAAACTAAAATACCGATTGAACCACCAAAGCAACCACGATTACCACAACCTGAACCAAAGTCAGCACAAGAACCGCCACAAGAACCACCTGGAGTGCCTAAACTTGAGGCACGAATGGCTTCTCTCCTTGAATTACTTGACCTGGAGCCTGAGCAGGCATACCAAGAACTGGTAAGACGAGGCGAAACAGGCTGGATAGCCTACTTGAAAGGGCATTCCAGTGAAGAAATGCTAGGTAATTTACAGGAATTGACCAAAGACCCTGAACACGGTGAGTTTATAAGGCAATTTGTTGAAGAAAAATCACATTGGCTTGAAGAATTGGTGTTATTTGCCCACCAGACACAGTAAAAATCAGGGTGGAATTACAGTGAAAATAGTGTTATTTACTAGGCATTATACACATATACACATTTACTAAGCAATTCACTGTTTTTAATGTGGTTTAAGGAGAATTAAGTGCAGATAAGACAGTTTAAGTGCAGTTTAAGGATATTTTTATGAGAGGAAGTAAATTTCTGTTGGTTTTAATGGCAATTATCACAGGCATACTCAATCCTTGGATGATAGGAGCTGCCTTGATGTATGCCTTTGCCAAAAGGAGACTCAGTAAATTTGAGAAATATCTCAAGAAAGACAAGAAACTAGAAGATGACACGGGAGTTATGATGATTTCTCAATACGATTGGGACAATAACTTTATTAAGTGTTTTGGGGAGATTACCTGGGAGAAATTCACTGATATATCCAGGGAGAAACAGCGACAAGATGAGATAAACAGGCTGAAGAAGATGTGGAATGGTAAATGAGACCGGGCAGAATGAACAAGCGGTTGATTAAAATGGTAGGACTGACCATAGTTAAGGCATCTTATCAGTTAGGAGGATTGCTAAGCGTAGCTTAGCAAGACTCATAACTGGAGGAACACCAGCCCACTAAACCACAGCAATACGGAGGTATGGTGTGATTAAAACTTTAGACCCACTTATCATTGGTAAGTTTCTGGGGAGACTATCCTGCAATCCTGAAGTGACCCTGCAAGACCTAGTAAATATTTACCTGCTCTTGACCAGCCCTGAGAAGATAAGGCTTTTCATTATTTGTTATGAGTGCAGGAACTAGGAACAAGGGCTTGACAATAGAACAGATGTTCTATAAAATTAGTATAGAAGGTCATAAAAAGGATATAAAATGTCTTATATCACAATTCAGGAAGCGGGGGAACGAATTGGAGTTTCGCCTCAGACTATCAGAAATTATCTGAAGTGGAAAATACTCAAGGGATATGAGTTATACCGCAATCCTGAGAGCAGGAGACCAGGTCGTATCCTAATCAAGGAAGAGGACTTGGAGAATAAGTTTCTAGGAAAGATTGTATATGAGGATAGTGAGGTTGAAGATGAGGACTATGAGGAATTCCACCAGCCTTAACGACCAGGCTGTAGACATGGTGCCTGCCGGTTCGGATTCTCCGGCAGGGGAGGGGCGCCTCCTTCCTCCTCT
>Ga0315280_10004403_pt1 | contig 20801 bp, 13 predicted proteins | sample YL17G06_40_MG_FD_203697 | JGI IMG/M metagenome (GOLD analysis project Ga0315280, IMG submission 203697) | Sediment microbial communities from Yellowstone Lake, YNP, Wyoming, USA - YL17G06_40 | ecosystem: Environmental > Aquatic > Freshwater > Lake > Sediment | place: USA: Wyoming | collected...
TACATAGAAAGCCGCCAACCCCAGGTATTCCCGAGCTTAAGGATGCCAGGAAGAGGTTGGAAGGCCTGTTACAAAACAAGCAGGCTCTCAATGCACCTTATCCAAGCCTCTCTCTTGTCCAAACAATGGGGAGACCCTCATACGATGAGGTATAGTCATCCTGGATTTGATCACACTCGGGACGCAGTTAAGGTTTTAGAGATGATAAGCGGCCAGAAAGGTGATGGCCAGGGAAAAGATGGCACTGAATTGGCACAAGAAGAAGATCAGTTAAGGGTAATTCATTGAAAACAAATAACTTATTCTCGGCATGCAGCGGACTCTTAATCCGCAGGTTGTAGGTTCGAGCCCTACACGGGTCATTCCCTTTTTCCCTTATTTATCAACGATTTATCCTGACTTTGATTTTTGACTTGAGTCACTTAGGCTGAACCGATTTGGACAGTTTTGTCCACAATTTGTCCACACAGATTTTAAAGAGAGATCTATTAGACGCAAGAGACTTAGAATTCTCCAGGAAGAAGTGAGCTTTTTGCGTTAAGCTCATATTTGCCAGCAACTTACTGAAAAATTAGGTAGTTACGGAAAAATAGGGGAGTATTATATTGTCTGTATTGTTCGTATTATTTGTATTGTTGGTTGCAAATAGGTGACGCACTAGGTGACACAGTGGGGCGAAGAATTCTGCGCATCGCACGGACATCTGGTCGCTGGGGGTTGTGCTTTACGAGATGGTGACCGGCGAGCTTCCCTTCCGGGGCGAACGGGACGTTTCTCTCCTTTACTCCATCGCCCACCCAGTCACGATCGCCAGGAACTTGCCGCTGGCCAACAGCTTTCTCTTCTATTATGCGCTGGCCCGTTAGTATGACCAGGTTGGCCGGACGGATAAGGCCGAAGCGAATTTTGAAAAGGCCATGTTGCTCAACCCGAATTACGGGGAGGGCTTGGCCGGCTATGCCGATTTTCTGATCAGATCCGCCAAGTACGACCGCGCGCTGGAGATCGTCGAGCGAGTCAAAGGGAATGAGTAACTGAACTTTGACTATTTCCTCACGAAAGGCAGGGCGCTTCAGGAGAAAGGAGAGTACGGCCGGGCCATCGAAAATCTTCTCGAGGCCAATAAAATCTGCAAGAGCGACACCCGGCTCCTCAATTCTCTCGGCTACTGTTACTACAAGACCGGCCAGAACAAAGTAGCCCTGGAGGCGCTCGGCACTTCCCCTCGTCTCAACCCCGAGCAGAAAGAGATCAAAGAGCTGGCGGCTCGGATTGAGGCTGTCCTGAAGCGTTGAAAAAAATCCTGGGACATGAACAAGAATTCCCCGGAATTCGGTTCGTGTCCCCAGAATTTAAAGCTTGATCAGTCCGGAAAAGACATCCGACTTGTTGGTTATCCGGTCCACAGCCTGGATGATGATGAAGTAGTTCCCGGTGTTGAGCTGGTTGAAGTTGAGACTGATATGAGTTTCTTTCTTGAAGAGGTCGAGGGTCTTACGTTCGTCAAAGACTTGCTTTGAGCGTTCGTCGAAAAGAGTGATTTCTATGTCTGCCAGCCCTCTCGTTTTGTCCCCAGTCCTGTTCATCTGATAATGGAGCAGGGCGAAGCTTATGGACTTGGAACCTGCCTTGAAATCAGCGATCGTCACGGGGAGGGGGCCGGCTCCGGCAAAGTGCTTCAAATAAACGATGTCCACCCCGCTTTTATGGACTTTGACCTCGATCTCCCTTTTCTTTTGGCCGCTCGTCTCTTTGGGCGAGTAGACAAGAAGATAGTGATAGTCCTCCAGCTGCGTCGCCTCTTTTAAGGCTTCTGTCAGGTGGTTGGAAAAGGCCAGATAGCCGCCGGTGGCACGACTGATTTTCCTGAGGCTATCTTCATAATCCCCGCTGACTTCCTTGAGCTCGAAGTCCTGGTCCTGGAGTGTCCGGAAGGATTTGAGAAAAATGAGATGAAAAGTGATATCCGCCCTCATAAAAATATCCCGCAGAGCGTCGGGCCGGACTTCCGTTGAGAGGTCAAAGCTTCTTTGGAGATCCTGCATCCGGGCCTGAACGTTCCGGGCTCGGGCCTGGTCCTGGGGTTCGATCTGGGAGCCAATCCAGGTCCTGATTTCCGATTCCAGCCTGGAGGCGCTTCTGATCTGGGGGAACATATCCCGCTGCTGGAAACAGACGGCCCACTTGTCCCCCTCGATAGACTTGATCCTCTGCACGAGGTTCTCATAGAAGGCGACTTCGGGCATGAGGTACTGCCGGTGGTATTCGTCCCAGGCCTTCATGTATCTTTCAATGTATTGGATCATGAGATCGGCGAGAGACATCCGGCCCGGTTCTGTGCCCTGGAGCGCGGCCAGAAGTTTATCTGATTCATAACGAAGGTCGCGGAAGATCCTTAACGTATTCTGAACGGAGATGGTCTTGAATTTTTTTAGCGACTCCTTGAGGCTGGTGACAAGTTGATCCACAGCCTTGGTGTGCTCGAGGTTCAAGACCCGGTCTTCGGTGATAGCCGTGACCCGGTCGCCTGGTTTATAGACTTCACGGAAAAAATAATCGATGGCTTCACCGACACCATCATCATAATCGAAGATGTTGAAAATAAGGAGAAAGAGCCTCTTTTTGGGCTCGGGCTTCTCCTCCGGCTTGGCCGGGGTTTCTGCAGGGGATATTTTTCTCGAAATGATTTCGAAGTGGGTAATCTCCTGCTTATTTCCGTTCTCGTAAACCTCGAAGTCGTCCTTAGTGAGGTCCCTGACCGGCGCGTCTTTCAGAAGAACTCGGACGGGAACCTCGACCGCCGTCACCGTCACCTCTTCCTGAGGCGTTTCCTGAGGGGGCGCATAAACGAGGCCAGGGCCCAGGAAAAGGAGGAAAGGTAAGAAGGCCAAGCCTCTTAGGAAACATGTTTTCATGGTTTTTTACCCCTATCGTTTATTTTATAACACGCGAGGCGAGCCCCTGTCAAAAAAGTGTCCAACGTTTGCTTTGCTCCCCGCCTTCTCTACTCGGGCTTGGTCCTGCGAGGAAAAATGTCTCCGGTTATTATTCGCTGCGGGCGGGGCACGTGGTACGGGGCACGAGATTGCTCTCTTGACAGAAATTGCATGCCTGGGCTACAGTTGAATCCAAGAGAACGGGCCAGACGCGATGAATAAGCGAGTGGTGAGTTTTTTGTTTGCGGTCGCGGTCACAGCCTGCCTGGTAGCCAGCTGCGTCTCGAAGTCCAAGAGCGAACCGACGGCCAAGGATATGAATTTGCTCTTTATCACGATCGACACCTGTCGTGCGGATCACATCGGCGCCTACGGCAGCCGGACAGCACAGACGCCGGTGATGGATCGCCTGGCCCGCCGGGGAGTCCTTTTCGAGAACTGCTATACTCCTGTCCCTCTCACCTTGCCGTCGCACTGCTCCATGTTCACCGGGAGGTACCCGCTGGGCCACAGGGTCCGCAACAACGGCGGCTATTTTTTGGACGCCGGTCAGGTGACCCTGGCCGAGAAAATGAAGGAGCTGGGTTATGAGACCGGTGCGGTTGTGGGCGCCTTTGTTTTGCTGTCCAAGTTCGGTCTTAATCAGGGCTTTGATTTTTATGATGATACCCTGGACACGCACCGCATCTTCAACAATTACAACTCCGAGATCACGGCCGACGAAGTCTATGAAAAATTCAGCCGCTGGTTTGAAAAGAGCGAGCGGCGGAAATTTTTCACTTGGCTTCATTTCTATGATCCCCACGCCCCCTATACGCCGCCGCAAGAATTTGCCGCCAAGTTCGACCATGATCCTCAGGGAGCGTACGACGGGGAAATCGCCTTTGTTGATTTCACGATCGGCCGGCTGATCAAGGACCTGGAGAGCAGGGGGATTCTCGATCAGACCCTGGTCGTCATCTGCGCCGATCACGGAGAGGCCTTTGGCGAGCACCATGAATTCAAGCACGGCATTTTTTGTTATCAGGAGGTGCTCAAGGTCCCGCTCATCTTTTATAATCCAAAACTGTTTCCTCAACCCAGATCGGTCCGCTCGAGGGTCAACCTGGTTGACATCCTGCCGACATTCTGTGAACTCTTTGGGACGGAGGTCCCGAAGGGCGTTCAGGGCCAGAGCTTGCGGGACTTCATCCGCGGCAGGGCGGAAAAGACCGAGAGAACGTTTTATATCGAGAGTCTCTGCGGGAAAGAAGAGATGAATTGGGCCCCGCTCACGGGTCTCATCTCAGGCGGTTACAAATACATTTCCCTTCCCCAACCGGAGCTTTATGACTTGGAAAATGATCAGGCAGAGCGGGACAACCTGTTCTTGAAAAAAAATGACCTCGCCCAGAAAATGGACGGCGACCTGATGATGCTGGTGGCTGATTTTTCAGCGCCCGGCGTGAGTTCCAAGAGGGAATTGACCCGGGAAGACAGGGAGCGTCTCCAGGCCCTCGGTTACGTCTCCTCGTTCTCCGGCAAATCCAGCCAGGTCATCGATCCCAAATCCGGAGTGGTCCTGGAAAATGAGACCAGAGCCTGCTACGAAGAGGCGGAGGTCGGGAAAATCGACGAGGCCGAATCGCATCTCCGAGAATTGCGCATCCGGAATCCGGGTCTCAAGACGCCGGCACTCTACGATGCGGAGTACCTGATCCTGATGAAGAAAAACCAAAGAAGAGAGGCCATGGAGGTGCTGCGGCAGGCCAGGTCCGAATTTCCTCAGATTGACCGGTTCTACATCCTCTCTGCCCTAAACGCCTTCCAGACGCACGAGGACCAAGAGGCAGAGCTAAGATGCCGCGAACTCTTAAAGGTCAATCCTCTTTTTTCGGGCGCCTATCTCCTCCTTGGTCAGATCGCCGAGAGGAAAAAAAATGCGGCCGAGGCGATATCGAATTACCGCAAGGCGCTCGAGATCGAGCCTCAAAATGTGCTTCTGAAGATCAAGTATGCCGGGCTGCTCATCTCGGAGAAAGATTTTTCCTCCGCGATGACGGCCTACAACGAGCTGCTGCAGAACGACGATGTGAGGCACGATTCTAAGCTCCTCTTTAAAATCGCCTTGTTCAATGCCAAGTACGGGACCCTGGATCGAGCCGAGGAATTGTTGGGCCTGGCTGTCCGGATAAAGCCCAATGGAAAATATCTTTTCAACTATGCCCTGGTCTTGGCCAAGAACAACAAGGCGGACGAAGCGGCGAAGAACATGCAGTTGGCCCTCTCCCAACATTCCTCCGAATTGAGCGAGGACCAGCGCCGTCTCGCCCGGCAGGCGCTCCAGATGTGGAAACAAGAATGATCCACGTGCTCCGTCCTCCGTACCCCGGACCCCCCTGCTCCGTGCAAATCCCGATCACCACAAAAGAGAATCTGTTCTAAGATTGGGCCGAAACGGGGTACAAAGAACGTTGAAGGGGGTACTTTTTCTTAACGGGGCACAGGGTACGGGGTGCATGATTTATTCATTTTTTTGGAACTGGTGCAAATTATTGAATTTTTGATCGGCTGAGTGAAACGGCCTTTGCTCATAAGGTATTGATATTAATAAAGATGTTTACGAGCCGAACCTGGGCGCATTTGGCATAAATATTGCTGTATCTTCTTTATAATGGATAGTCGAATTTCATAAAAAGGGGGTGATTCGCAGACAAAGCTATATCTAAAGGGAATGGGTGGAGTGAATTTTATCACTCCAGGGAATGGATTTAAGATACCTCGTCGAGAGGTGGAAAAAAGGAGGGTTATTTGAAAAAACTTTTAACCTTACTTGCTTTGTTTTGTCTGGTGGGGGCTTTCTCGTTCGGTCAACAGCAGGGAGCTATGAAAGGTACCGTGACCGACCCTGAAGGGAATCCTCTTCCCGGTGTAACGGTCACCTTAACCGGTTCAAAGACGGCCCCCCGGACGATCGTCACTTCCGAGCAGGGCAACTTCCGATTCCTCAATCTGCCCGTAGCCAGCGACTATGCCATCAAGTTCGAGCTCCCGGGGTTCAAGACGGTCCTCCGTGAGAAGCAGGTTGTCACTTACGGAAGGGACATCACTTATGAAATCAAGATGGAGATGGCGACAATCGCCGAAGAAGTCACGGTCGTCGGTCAGACTCCCGTCATCGACACCAAGAGAACTCAGGTCGGTGTCAACATAACCTCGGACGCAATTATGTCGCTGCCGACATCGCGGAACCCCTGGGTCATGATGGCCCTGGCGCCCGGAATGATGATCGATAGGGAAGACGTCGGCGGAAGCGACGCGGGTCAGCAGTCGGCCTATTACGGCCATGGAAGCTCGGGAGGCGACCAGACCTGGAACGTCGACGGGGCCAATATCACCGACTATTCCGCTCTCGGTGCCGCGCCGGCCTACCTCAACCTGGCGAGCTATGAGGAGCTGCAGATCAATTACGGCAACAACGATGTCACGAGCCAGACGGGAGGCGTTCAGATCAACTTCGTCACCAAGCGGGGCGGAAACAATTTCTCCGGGACCTTCTACCTGGATGCCGAAGATAAAGCTTGGCAGTCCTCAAATTTCATTCCTGTGCTCAGCGATCAGGGTTTCAAACCGCCTGGAATCGACCGCGTTTATCTCTATGGCGTCGATTTTGGCGGACCGATCGTTACAGACCACGCCTGGTTCTTTGGTTCCTATGGGATCCAGGATCTCCACACCTTTACCATATCCGGGGCGCAGGACAATACGTGGCTGGTGTCCACTTATGCCAAGCTAGATTTCCAGCTGACCAAGAACACCCGGGCCAGCGGCTTCTACGAGTATGACAGCAAGATCAAGAATGGAAGAACAAACTGGGGGTCTTCTGTCCAGTCCCCGGATACGCTCTGGGACCAGAATGGGCCCACTTATGTCGTCAAAGGCGAGATCGAGCAGATGTTCGGGAACTTCTTCCTCAACGGCAAAGTCGTTTATTCCCACAACACGTTCAATCTGGTTCCGCGTCTGGGACCAAGAAATCCTGGCCTCAATACGAGCCCGGTCATGTTTCGAACGTATGATCCGAGCGAATTCCATTTGGGGAACATCGATGATTATGGAACGGTTAGGCCGACTTTCAACGTCAACCTCAACGGGAATTTATTTGTTGAGAACGTCCTGGGGGCCACCCACGAAATCAAGTTCGGCGCCGATTACCTCCAGTCAACGGTTTCGACCTTTGATCTCTATCCCAACAACTACGAGGTTGTCGATTATGGAGGAGGTTGGGTTGAGGCCTGGCTCCACCAGGATTATCTCCTGAATCTCTGGCTGGCCAAGTATGCGTTCTTCGCTCAGGATACGATGACCTGGGGGAAATTCTCTTTGAACATTGGACTCCGGTACGACATCGAAGACGCCAGAGCCAGAAACGAACATCAACCTGCGGCTCCGTTCCTGTCCCAAATTCTGGGTGACATCACACTCTCAGAGGCGAAACCTCCGAAGACGTTGAACACACTCTCCCCGAGACTGAGCCTGATCTACGACCTGACGGGAGACGGAAAGAACGTCTTCAAGATCAACCTGGCCCGCTACGGCTCTCAGAACGGTTACAACTTGGCCTATCACATCAACCCCGTCGGCTGGCGCGAGATCGACCTCCGCTTTGTGGACTCGAACGGGGACGGCTTTGTCCAAGCCGACGAGCTTTTCGGCACCGACTGGAATACGAGCCTTCCGACCGTGGATCCTCTGAACCCGGACGGATGGTCCTATTATTCCGGTTTTGACCCCGCCAATCCCTTGAGCACAACTCCCTTTAACAAGGTTGATTCCAACTACGCCTCTCCCGTCCTAGATGAACTCTCGGCTTCCTTCGAGAAGGAAATCATCACCGACTTTGCGGCCCGGGTGGAGTTTTTCTACAAGAAGTACCACAACCTGAATTGGGACCAGGGGATCATGGCCGACGGTTCGATCCAAACAGCGGATAACTTTTTTGTTGCCGGTCACAATAGTATTGTTGACAAGGATTATTACGGGCGCTTCCAATTTCCTGTCGCAGCCTTCAGGACAAATACCAAGAACGCCTACCAGCGATATTTGGCCGGGGAGCTCGTGTTGAAAAAGAGACTCTCGAATAATTGGATGCTGGATGGCTCAATCACCTACATGGACTGGAAATATTTTAGCGGAGGCGACTATCTCACCTCGAACTATGATGGCTACCAGAACCCTTCCAACGATTCCTATTGGGATGGCGGGGTGGAGGCTCCTCAGAGCGGCGGTTCTGGATTCTCCAATGTTTTCGTCAATTCCCGCTGGATGGGGAAGCTCACCGGTCTCTACCAATTCCCATATGGGATCAACGCCAGCTTCACTTTTATAGCTCGAGAGGGCTATGTGACCCCGACTTATGTCAGAGTTGCGATGACCAGAATCGGGACGAGGAACCTGTACGGCGATGAGGGCGGCGGAGGCATATTCGGCGACACCCGGCTTCCCAATTTTACCGAGCTCAACTTCAGGTTGGAGAAGGTTTTCAGAATCGGCGAAGCCTCGACCGTGGTCGTGGCTGCTGATGCCTTCAACGCCCTGAACTCCAACACGGCCCTGGCCGTGATCGGCCAGATCACGTCCTCCAGATACAATCTCACCCAGCGCATCCTCAACCCCAGAGTGTTCAGGTTCGGAATCCGGTTCACCTTCTAAACGGTTTACGAGTTCGAGCACAAAGCCCCTTCCGGGTCCGCCCGGAAGGGGCTTTTTTATGGTAGAATACAGCCGGAGGTCGAAGATGAAAAAAGCAGGGCTTTTCTTGGCCTTCACGATCTTGTTGGTAGGCCTGGCCTTTTCGCAAAGCTACAGAGGCCAGGGCCGATTGACGGGCTTCGTCACCGACGAGGAGGGGAAGCCGATCGAAGGCGTGAGGGTGAAGCTCTATTCCGTCAAGGCTGCTCAAGGGTTCGAGGTCGTAACGGATGCCAAAGGCGAGTGGAAAGCCATGTACATCCGGGGCGGCGCCTGGAACATCGATTTCGATAAGGCGGGTTATGCGCCCAAAAAGATCAGCACGAGTATCCAGGAGAGTTTTCAAAATCCTCCCGTCCAGACCAAGCTGCAGAAAATCGAAGGCCTGATCATCACCGAAGATCTTAAGGCCGCCCTGAACGAAGGGAACAAACTCTCCGAGGAGAAAAAATATGAGGAGGCAATCGCAGTCTACGAAAAGCTCCTGAGCCAGAACCCGGACGCCTATATCATCAACAAAAATATCGGCAACTGCTATTTCGAGCTTCAGAAATACGACAAGGCTGAAGAATATTACCGCAAGGTCCTGGACAAGGAACTGGACAACGCCGAGATCATGCTCCTTATCGGAAACTGCTATGGCAACCGCGGTGAGAAAGACAAAGCCATGGAGTGGTACGGCAAGATCGAGTTCGATAAGATCACCGATCCGACGGTCCTGTTCAACATCGGCTCGGGCTTCTACAGCCAGTCGAAATATGAAGAGGCCCTCAAATATTATAAGAGGGCGGTCGAGATCCAAAAAGATTTCCTGGACGGGATCTATCAGCTCGGTTTGACCTATCTGGCCATGGACAACAACGCCGAGGCCGTCGCCACTTTCGAAAGCTACCTCAAATACGATTCGGACTCCCCCAAGGCCAATCAGGTCAAGAACTTCCTCGATTTTCTCAAGAAAAAATAGAAATGGAGATGGGGAAATATTCCCGTTTTTTGTGGCGCCATCTCATTATTTTCTTCATGGGGATCTGGATCTGCGGCGGTTTTGCCGTCGGCGAGAATCGGCCCAAAAAGAACCAAACCAATATTCTACTCATCACGATCGACACCCTGCGGCCCGACCGGCTGAGCTGCTACGGCGGCGGCTTTGTCAAGACTCCTCAGATCGACAGTCTCGCCGAGCGAGGTGTCCTGTTCTCGCGGGCCTATGCCCATAACCCCGAGACGCTTCCCTCCCACGCGAACATTCTGCTGGGTGTCACGGCCCTCACTCACGGAGTCCATGACAATGTGAATTTCGTCGTTCGACCGGAGTTTTTGAACCTGGCCAAATGGCTTAAGGACCGCCGCTATTCTACGGGAGCCGTTATCGGCGCCTTTCCGCTGGACTCGCGCTTCGGCCTGACCCAGGGATTTGACCTCTATGATGATAATTATGGAGCGCAGGGCTCCCAGCAGTTTGTCTATGCCGAAAGAAAGGCTGAGGTCGTCGTCGCCAGGGCCCGCGGCTGGCTTGAGAACCAGAATGGACCCTGGTTCCTTTGGGTCCACTGTTTCGATCCCCACCAGCCTTATGACCCGCCCGAGCCCTTCAGGACTCAGTACAAAAAAGACCGCTATTCCGGCGAGGTCGCCTATGTCGACGAAGAACTCGAGAAGCTTTTCGATTACCTCAAGGAGAAGAACCTGGATGAAAAGACGCTCATCATCCTGACAGGCGACCACGGCGAGTCGCTTGGAGAGCACGGAGAGAAGACCCACGGCTACTTCGCCTACAACGCAACGCTCTGGGTGCCTCTCGTCATCAAAGCTCCGGGAATCAAACCCGGCCGGATCGAGCAGGAGGTCTGCCACATCGATATTTTTCCCACTGTCTGCGATCTTCTCGGGATCGATAAACCGGGCTCCCTCCAGGGGCTCTCTCTTGTGCCGGCCATGGAGGGAAAGACCCTGCCCCGGCGCTCCATTTATTTTGAATCGCTGATGGCCTACTACAGCCGCGGCTGGGCGCCCCTCCGAGGCCTCATCGAAGGGAAGAAAAAATACATCGAATCGCCCCTTTCCGAGCTCTACGATCTGGACAAAGATTTTTCGGAAAACGATAATCTGGCCGAGGGGACAAAACTGGACGAATTTAAACGGACGCTCGCCGAGCTCATCAGGAAACAATCAGCTCCGAGCGGGCAAACCGCCCGGCAGGCGCCCGACCGGGAGACTCGGGAGAAGCTCCAGAGCCTGGGCTATATCTCTTCTCCTCAAGCTCCACCGAAGAAAAGCTTCACGGTCCAGGATGACCTCAAGACTCTCCTGCCTTATCACAGCCGCTGGCAGCAGGCGACCGCACTCTACCAGAACGGGCAGGTCGAAGAGGCCATCGTCATGATGAAGCAGATCATCGCCGAACGAAAGGACTTCGACGTCGCCTACACCCATCTGGCCAACTATTATAAAGAACAAAGAAGAATCAATGAGGCTGTGGACATTCTTCGCCAAGGCTATGAGAACAACCCGGCCAATTTCCGGATCATAGAAAATTACGGGATCTTCCTCGTCGAGGCCGGACGCTACGACGAAGCGATCACCGTCCTGAGAAAAGGATTGGCGACCATCGATTATGACCCCGAGGCCTGGAATTATCTGGGCGTCGCCTACTGGAACAAGGGCAATTATGATGAAGCCCAAAAGGCCTACGAGCGCGCTCTGGCCCTGGACAGCAACTATCCGATCGTTTTCAATAACCTCGGCTCTCTTGATCTCTCGATCTTCCTAAAGTCGCAAGATGCCCAGGCTTATGCCAGAGCGGTTGAAAACTTCAAGCGGGCGATCGACCTCGATCCTAAGTATGCTTCGGCCTACAACGGCCTGGGCGCCGCACTGAAAATGGGCGGAGACGTGGACGGCGCGATTGACAATTGGAAAAAGGCCGTTGAGCTCAAACCGGACTTTGGCTTTGCTCTCTACAATCTCGGCCTCTCCTATCTGGCCAAGGGAGACAAGACTGAAGCCCTGGATTATTTCACCAGGTACAAGGATAAGTTTTATTCCTCCCTTCCTTTGCCGGAACGGGAGAAGCTTGACGCTCTGATTCAAAAATGTAACGAAAAAGAGTGAACGGTGAGCAGTGAATACTGAGCAGCTAAATAAAAACATACTCTGCTATTTTGAGCAGATATAATATCGAGATGTATGTAGAAGGATGGGTCCGCGCCCGCTGCACACCTTCGTCCGCGCTGGCAAAGAAGCTGAAATTGTTCACGGTTGAGTGCAAACAGCTCACTGTTTTTGGACGGGGTCCGGATATGGCGAAAGATTCTTGGAGAACGGAGAACGGGGCACGTGGTACGGAGTACGGGATTAATCATTTGACAGCCCACCGGGCTGGGGGATTAAATATAGTCATGAAAAAAACTGGGACGATGATTAGAAAGGGAACCGTTCTCTTTTTGGCCACTTTTTTGTTTTTTGCGCAAGTTATCATTTTTGCTGGCAATTCAGTCATCGCTCAGCAGAAAACAAAAGTCGTGGCCCCCGCCAAACTGAAAGAGAAGGACCTTCCCCAAAAATACCAGGATTGGCTCAACCTGGTAATCTATATCATCCTCCCCGAGGAAAAAGATGTTTTTCTGAGGCTGGCCAACGAGAGGGACAGGGACATCTTCATTGAAACATTCTGGAAGCACCGGGATCCGACTCCGGGGACGCCCCAGAACGAATACAAGGATGAACACATCCGGCGGTTCAATTATGCCAATTCATTTTACCGGCGGGGGGCGACACGCCCGGGCTGGATGACGGACATGGGCCGGATGTACATCATCCTCGGCGAGCCCGTCAGTATCGAACGCTTCGAAGGAGTGTCGGGCATCTACCCCGCCCAAGTCTGGTATTATTATGGCGATCAGGCCAAGCGCCTCCCAAACTACTTTGCCGTTGTCTTCTATCAGCGCGGCGGCTCCGGCGAATTCAGGCTCTATAACCCGGCGTCCGACGGGCCGGCGAGTCTGCTCGTCGACACCCGAGGCGTTGACCTGACCAACTTTGAGGAGCTCTATCAGAAGATCAAAGACCTGGCTCCGACTCTGGCCGGCGTTTCGATCTCGATGATCCCGGGCCAGTATCCTTATAATTATATTCCCTCGCCCCAGTCGAGCATCATTTTGGCCGACATTTACAACTCGCCCAAGAAAGACATCAACCCGGCCTATGCGACTCATTTCCTCGATTACAAGACTATGATCAGCACCGAGTACCTGACCAACTTCGTGGAGAGCAGCGCCTGCACCGCTCTGGTCGAGGAGCCTGCTCTCGGGATCCGCTTCCTTCACTTTTCCATCTCACCTAAGACGATGTCGATCGAATACTTTCAACCCAAAGATCAATACTACTGCAACTATAAGCTGAACGTGAGCCTTCGCAGCGGCGAGAAAATCATCTACCAGTATTCTAAAGATTTCCCCTTCTATTTCCCTCAGGCAAACGTCGAAAATATCCAGGGTAACGGAATTGCCATCCAGGATTCCTTTCCGGTCATCGAAGGACGATACGGGCTGACCATCCTTCTCCAGAATTCCGTGGGCAAAGAATTCAGTATCTATGAGAAGGAGGTTGTCGTTCCAGAGGAAACTGCCTCCCCCAAAATCATTGGGCCCCTCCTGGGCTACAAACTCCAGGATGACCGGACCGCGGTCCATGCGCCCTTTAAGGTGCTGGACAAGAAGATCTCGGTCGACCCGACGAACACCCTGTCAGGCGGGGATGACCTCTCGATCTTTTTCAATATCAGCAACATGCAGGAAGATGTCTGGAAGCTGGGCCAAGTCGAAGTCAGAATCGAGGGTTCTCAGGAAAAGGCCCCCGTCCAAAAGACGCTTTCCCTGAAGCTGACGGATTATCCTTACAGCAGAGTCATGGGGATCACTTCAACCATCCCGGCTCATGAATTCAGGCCGGATTACTATCAGCTGTCCGTGATCCTAAGAGACGGGACCGGCAAGGCGATAGATGAAGCGTCATCGCCCTTCATTGTTTCCCCCTCGCAAGCGATCCCTCACCCGGTCACCCTGGCCAAATCCTTCCCGCTTTCAAACAATTTTCTTTACTACTATTCCCTCGCCTATCAATACGACAAGATGGATATGTCCGGAAAAGCAGAGGCCAATTTCTCCAAAGCCCTGGAGCTCCAGCCGGACTATGCCGAGGGAATCGTAGAATATGCGAACTTTCTCTTGCGAGGGAAAAAATATCAGCAGAGTCTGGACTTGATCGAGAGAGTCGGGCGCAATGAGAAATTGCGCTTTGATTACTTCCTGGTCAAAGGGCAGGCAGAGGCCGGAATGGGCCAGTTTGCCGCTGCCATCGGCAATCTACAGGAAGGGAACAAGATCTATAACTCTGACACGCGGCTTCTCAACAGCCTCGGGTTCTGTTATTCCAAGACGGGCCAAAAGAAAGAGGCCCTGGAGGTTCTGAACGCTTCGCTGCGCCTCAACCCCGACCAGCCGGACGTCAAAGCGCTCAAGGCGGAAATTGAAAAAAATAAATAGTCAGCTGTGAGCGGAGAAAAATCAAGGTTTTTTCTCACTGCTCACAGCTTACGGCTCACTTCTTTTGGCTTAGCTCTTGGCCCTTTTGCACATACTCGGCTGAGAACGCGTTGTTCCCAAGCCCGTTGTAGAATTAGCCAGGAGAAAATAGCCCGGCGGCAGGTCTGCGTTATCCGGTTTCAGGTCGATTCCTTTCTTGACCAGGTTCACCGCTTCGTCAAGGTTTTCACCTCGGTTGACGTAGATCCTGGCCAGATAGAAGTAGCTCAGAGGGAAAGAGGCGTCGACCTCGGTGGCCTTCTTGAGACATTTGAATTCATCATCTTCTCGGCCCAGCAGCCTATAGAGTCGGGAGAGGTTATATTATCGCCTTGAAGTGGTGGGACGAATTCTCGAGCTCCTTGAGATAGGCTGCCATTTCCTCCTTAGTCTTGCCTTCCTTTTCCAGGATCTGGGCGAGGTTGTATTGTGCGTTGCTCAGTTTGGGATTGATGGCTAGAGCAGCGTCGACATGCTTGCGGGCCCGGCCGAAGTCATTCTTGATGATATAAATAGAGGCCAGGGCATTATGGGCGGCAGAGGATTCCGGATTTAAGGACAGGCATTTTTCGTAAATGGATCCAGGTGAAGAATTTCTTGTCCTTTTTTTGTCCAGCCAGGAGAGGGCTTCGTCGATGACCTTGTTAGCCGGCCGCTGGACGTCCCCGAGCGAGATCTTCTCAAACTTGCTCAAATCAAACTTGTCGAAGTAATAGTCAAAGCCTTGGTTGAGACCCTACTTGGAATCAAGGACATAGGCGGCGACAAAGGCCGCGGTCTCATAGCCTCTATTTTTGGGTATAAGGATCTGCTTTTTTGCGCGGCTCGTAATTCCCCCGTTCGGCTGAAGGTTACCTATCCCGATAGGCGTCTTTTCTGTGCCTTATGTGCAAGATGATGACTTTTCTATCTGCCCTATCCAAAGCGTAGATTACGCGATAATCACCTTGCCGGTAGCGATAGAGCCCCTTGAAGACGCCTTTAAGAGGCCTGCCCAGGTTCACGGGATTCCCGCGAGACGATCCTTGATTGACTCGACGAGCGCCCGAGCTGTTTTGTGATCTAGCGCCTTGAGGTCCTTGAGGACCCCCTCATTCCAAATGAGGTCATAGGCCAAGTTCCTTCTCCAGCTCTTCGGTCTTAAAGTACCTGGCATTCTTATCATTGAGCCTGTCCAAAGCAACGTAGGCTTCTTCATGCTCATCAAGAGGCTGTTCGATCATCTCTCTGATGAAGGACGTCTTTGTACGCTTGGTTTTCTCGGCCAGTTTGTCCAACAGAACGAAGGGTTAGCCTGGCGGCGAGATACCCTGTTGATTATTTTGCTGCTTTGATTTCATCCCAGATTTTGACGTAGAGCGCATTGGCCGGACCCAGGTTGGCCAGGATCTCGCTTTTGGCCCTGGTCTCGGGACTTATAAAGAGAGCCGGATTGTGACGTAATTCCGGGGTGAGCAACGGATAGGAGTCTTTGTTGGGGCTGAGATAATAGAGAAAGGTGATGTTCTCGGCTGCGACTTGAGGATCATGCAGGAAGTTGATAAAGGAGTGGGCCAGCTTGACCTCCTTGGCGGTCCTGGGAATGACCAGGTCATCAACGGAGATGGTCGTGCCCTCCTCAGGAATAGCAAATTGGACATCTAGATTCTCTTTCTGGACCTGGAGAATGTCACCGCTATAGGCCTGGACGAGGAGAAATTCCTCCGAGGCCACGCCGGTTTTGTACTGCTCGTTCTCGAACTTAGCGATATTTTTTTTCCAGCGCAGGACGACGCCTTTGGCCTCCTGCAGTTGATTTTCTTCGGTGCTGTTCAAGCTATAGCCTAAAAATTTGAGCGCTGCCCCGATCGTTTCCCGCATGTCGTTGAGCATGGTTATCCGACCCTTGAGGTCCTGGCGGTCAAACATCGACCAAGACGGGACAAAATCAGTCACTCTGCTTTTAAGATAGGCTATGCCCGTATAGACGATCATGTAGGGCACGGAATGATCCATGGTTTTATCCAGCGCCGTTTTCAGGTATTCCGGGTCGATATGGGCCAGGTTGGGCAGCAGGCGATGGTCGAGCGGCTGCAGCATATTCTGAGAATTCATCAGGCTGACCATGTAGCTGGTGGGAGTCAGAAGGTCATAACCGGTGGCCCCGGCTTTGATCTTGGCATACATGGATTCATTGGAATCGAACGTGTCGATGACCACACGGCAGTCGAATTCTTTTTCAAAGCGGCGGACCAGGTCTGGTTTGATGTAGTCAGCCCAGGTATAGATGTTCAACGTCGGTTTGGTCCGGCCGCAGCTCGCGAGAGAGATGAATGCAGACACCAAGAAAATGATCGTTGGAAATGTCCACTTTCTCATTCTTCAGCTCTTCACACGGGATATCCTCTGACTCATAACCACCGCCCCGAACGTGATGATTAATAGAATAGTCGAAAGAGCATTGATCAGGGGAGGAGACCCATATTTTATCATGCTGTAAATCCGGATAGGGAGCGTGGTTGAGCCCGGCCCGGCCACAAAAAAGGTGATGACAAAATCATCGATGGACAAGGTGAAAGCCAAGAGGCCTCCGGCAATTAAACCCGGCAAAAGCAGGGGCAAAAGGACCTTTCGAGTCGTTGCCCACCACCCCGCCCCCAGGTCTTGAGCAGCTTCCACGATGGCATAATCGAAATCCTGGAGCCTGGCCAAGACCACCATGGCTACGAAGCTGATGCAAAAGGTCACATGGGCCAAGAAAATGGTTGAGAGTCCCAGCCTGATTTGAGCGGCGACAAAAAACATGAGCAGGCTGATCCCCATCAAAATTTCCGGGACCACGAGAGGAGTATAAATGAGCGTGTAGTGAAAACGTTGGAGTCGGCTCTGAGCAAAGCGGTACAGGGCCAAGGCCGCCGTCGTGCCAAGGACGAGCGCCAGGGCCGTGGCACTGAAGGCAATAATCAAGGAGTTGCGGGTCGCCCGCCAGATTTCCGGCTCATGAAACAAGCGGACGTACCATCTCAGCGAGAACCCCTGCCAGCCGCTGCCAAACCGCGAGGCATTGAAAGAATTAATTACGAGGATGATGATGGGCAGGTAAAAAAAGAAAAGGATGACCACTGTTATGACGAACGGAAAACGGCTGCGCTTCATTCCTCTTTTAATCCTCTAAGAGCATAACCTCCGCTTTCCCCCTCTTGCGCTGCAAGAACAAAACAACGATGAGAGGTGCCAGGACCGATAGGACCAAGACAACGGACAGGACGCTGGCCTGGGGAAGATCCCGGTCGACGAAAACTCTCTGGGCGATTTTGTTCCCGATCAGTTCACTCGTGGGCCCTCCGACGATGTCTGGAATGACATAAGAACCGAGCGCGGGGATAAGAACGAAAAGAATGGCCGTGACCAGGCCGGTCCGGATTCCCGGGATAAATATCTTCCGGAAGGCTTGAAAGGGCCGTGCCCCAAGGTCACGGGCCGCTTCCAGGAGCTCAAAATCGAATTTCTCGGCTGCCGCATAGATTGGCAGGATGGTAAACGGCAAGAAGGTATAAACCGAGACAAGCACAACGGCGCCGGGATTGTAGAGAAGAGAGGCTTGCGGACTGACCAGCCCTAAAAAGACGAGCAAGCGTTTGATCAGTCCTTCGGGGTGGAGCAGCGACTTCCAGGCAAAAATTCTGATCAAAAAATTGGTCCAGAAAGGAATGATGATCAGCATAAGGAAAAGGTTCCGCCATTTAGAAGAAATACGGGCGAGATAATAACCTGCGGGCACAGCCAGAAAAATACAGATGACCGTTGTCAGAACGCTGATCCAGACTGTCCTCCAGGCCACAACAAGATAATTGGGATCAGCGAGATGGCGCAAGTTGTCGAGTGTCCATCCCGCGCTGATGCCCCCGTAAGGATTGGAAGACCGGAAAGCAATAGCAAAAACGAAGAGGGTGGGAATAACAAAAAAAAGGCATAACCAGAAAACAGACGGAAAAGATATCAGCCATTCTTGAATTTTTTTTCGGGTTTCAATCTTCACCGGCATGGTTTTCAAGACCCCCTGTTGCCGTTGGGTTCGCCCACTTTTTGCGGCGGAACCGCGATCAAGGCCTCATCAATTTCCCGGTATCGCTCCAGCATGAAACCGTCATCGCTATGCCACCAGATCCAGGCATGATCATCCCAGCGGATCGGCTTCTCGTCCAGGAAAAAACGGGAATGCTGGCGCAAGACCTGAATGCGGAGGCCTTGGACTCGGACCCAGTATGTGGTGGTTGAACCGAGGTAGATGACGTCTTCGATGGTCGCCGGGAAAATATTCTTTAGCCGGGACTCTTCGGGCTGGTCCCGGGAAATGTGTATTTTCTCCGGCCGGATGCTCAAGATGACTGGATTACCCGGTTGGATGGACTTGTCATTGAAACTGATAATCCCGGGAAGCCCGGCTATTTTCAGGCGGCAGTATTCATTGTCCACAAGCTCCGTGACCTCGCCTTCCAGAAAATTTGTGTCTCCGATGAAGGCGGCTACAAAACTTGTGCGCGGGGCTTCATAGATCTCCACGGGCGTGCCGACCTGCTCGATTCGGCCAGAGTCCATGACGGCGATCCGGTCGCTGAGGCTCATCGCTTCTCCCTGGTCATGGGTGACGTATAAAAAGGTGATCCCGACCTCGTCATGAATCATGTCCAGCTCAATCAGCATCCGCTGCCGCAGCTTCAGGTCAAGAGCGGCGAGGGGCTCATCCAACAGCAGCACCTGGGGCCTGGTGACGAGCGCCCTGGCTATGGCCACTCGCTGCTTCTGCCCTCCGGAAAGCAGGCCTGGTTTTTTATGGGCCTGATCCGTCATCCGGATCAAGTGCAGCGTCTTTTCAACTTCGGACTTGATCTCATTCTTTGGCTTCTTGGCGATGTGCAGGCCGAAGGCAATGTTGTCCCAGACAGTCATATGGGGAAAAAGAGCGTAGCTCTGGAAAATGGTATTCACCTGGCGTTTGTTTGGAGGCAGGTCGGTGATATTTTGGCCATCGAGCAAGATCCGGCCTGAGTCTGGCTTTTCGAAGCCCGCCGCGAGACGGAGCATGGTCGTCTTGCCGCAGCCGCTCGGCCCTAAAAGAGAGAAAAATTCTCCCTTTTTTATCTCCAGGGAAACATTTTCAACCGCCTGAATAGTCCCGAAACGCTTTGAAATATTCTGGAATTCCAAAAATTCGCTCAACGAGCTGAGCTCCTCATGGGACGATATCGTCGGGTTCGTTTGATTCGCCTTCTCCGCAGCCTAAGAATTTTTTATTATGAAGAAAAAGGCACCGTTTTTCAATAAGGACGAAAAAGGCAATAAGGGAAACAGAGAGGCTTGCTCTCTCCACTTTGCCTTTGACACTCTTTTTTCCCTTTGATATAAGGGAGAAAGAACTCCATCACTGGTTTGAGGTCAACATGAAAATAAGAGGATTCTTGGCTCTCCTCGTCCTGACTGTCGTCGTGGTCTATTTTATCTTCTTCGCCAAGGCCGGAAAGAAAAGCTACATAGAGGGGACAACGGACGCCTATGAGAAGGTCCAGGTCCAGGTCACCCAGGCGAACATGGCGACGTTGGAGAAAGCGATCGAATATTTCGTCGCCAACGAAGGCCGGACGCCAGCTGATTTGAAGGAACTGAGCGCCAGCCGCCTCCTGGCCGGCGACGCCTCAGACGGCTGGAGCAGACCCCTCAAGTATGTGAGAGTGTCCAATTCCAATTTTCGGCTCATCTCAGCGGGCAGGGATGGGAAGTTCGATACAAGCGATGACATCGTTGTAGAGTATTGACTTTTTCGATGTGGGCCTTACTGCTTCTCCCTGTTTCCGGCTTCCTGGTGGGCATCATCGCCTCGATGGCCGGCGTCGGGGGCGGTATTTTAATCGTTCCCCTGCTCACCATTCTCTTTGGGTTTGTCCCCCAACACGCTGTCGGAACAAGCCTCGCTTCCATAGTATTTACCGCTCTGGCCTCAACCTATTCTTATGCCAGACAGAGGCGCATCTTTTATCGAACCGGGCTTCTGCTTGCCGTCACCGCGGTTCCCGGCGCCTATTTGGGAGCCTATCTGACGTCTTTGATCTCCCCACGGCTCTTGGGCCTGATCTTTGGCTTTTTTATTCTTATCGTCGCCGTACGGATGATCTTTGAAAGACGGAGACGACTCTTGGAAACGACCGGTCCTGCTCCGGAATCTACTGCTCCCGGCCGGATAATCCCCCAGCCTCAGAGATCAGATGCCGAGCTGATGAAATCAGGCTGGACGCTGGTCCTGAGTGTGGCGCTGAACTTCTTCGCCGGACTGGCCTCAGGATTCTTGGGCATCGGAGGGGGTGTGCTGGGTGTTCCCATTATGACTTTTGTCCTGGGCCTGCCGATTCATTTTGCCACGGCCACTTCAATGTTTACGATGATATTCACTTCACTCTCCGGGGTCGCCAAGCATGCTCTGGTTCATCATGTCCATTTAGTCCAGGCGCTCCTGTTGGCGTTAGGGACGATTTTTGGCGCTCAAGTCGGCGCCGCTTTTTCCAAGAAAATATCCCCCAAA
>Ga0315280_10004404_pt1 | contig 20798 bp, 30 predicted proteins | sample YL17G06_40_MG_FD_203697 | JGI IMG/M metagenome (GOLD analysis project Ga0315280, IMG submission 203697) | Sediment microbial communities from Yellowstone Lake, YNP, Wyoming, USA - YL17G06_40 | ecosystem: Environmental > Aquatic > Freshwater > Lake > Sediment | place: USA: Wyoming | collected...
GTTCAATTTACACTCGGTGCTGCTCTTATTATGTAACTGTTAGCATTGGAGATGGTTTGGTTGCTGATGCTAGTGGAGCTACAGTGTAGCCGAATCGCTAATTGTTACAGTGGTTCAGGGTGCAGGTTTAATCTGTATGTGCCTAGGCCACCTAATTTGGTTTCAAGGGTTTACTTGACTATCAACACAGAGCATTGTGCATGTCCAGCAACTTTGTCACTAACACTGCCGAGCAGAAACCTTTCGGCTGGATTCAAACCTCTGCTGCCTAAAGCTATCAAGTCATAGTTTCCGTTCTCAGCAACATCAAGTATAGTTTTTGCTGGCTGCCCGATCTCAACTCTCTTGTCAACTTTCAACTCTTTCACTTGCTTGGCTGCTTCGGAAACGATGAGTTCTCCTACGCCTTTGGCGGCATCAGCTTTCAGGTATGGATAAACCGTTTGGGCTACGTTAATCAGAGTGACTGAGGCGTTGTATTTTAAGGCCAGCTGAACTGCATACTCTAGTGCCTTCTGTGCATGCTTTGAACCATCAACCGCAACCAATATTTTGGATATCGCTGTTCCTCTCTTGACTATGAGAACTGTGCATTCAGCATGCTTCGATACTTTCTCGGCGACGCTGCCTAACGTGAACTCTTCAATTTCGCCTGTTCCACGATTGCCAATGACAATTATGTCAGATTTTTTCTCCTTAGTCACTTCCAATATTGTTTCAGCAGGGTTGGCAAACTCCACAAGCATGGTATCAACCTGCGCATTTCCTCCGGCGAAGAGCCTTTTTGCTTCTTCTAAGGCTTGTTTTCCTCTTTGCAAGAACCAGCCTTCCATTTCCTTGCGAATAGAATCTGGAACTTGTTGAGCGAACTCCATTGGCGGATGCCTGATTGTATGAGGAACCACATGGAGCACGGTTACTCTTGAACTAAACTTGTTAGCGATATTGGCGGCGACTTCTTCGTTTTGAAAAGAGAAGCGGGAACCGTCTGTGGGAACAAGCATGTTTTGAAAGCAAGATCTGTTTGTCAAGTCTGATCACTTCTTTTTAGCATGTTTACCACCTTTTAAAGGCTCACAGCAATAACCTATTTCTTTCATATGCCTTCCCCGTTGAATAAGTTACAGAACAGAAACATATTTATATCTTTTGTTACAACTTGTAACTAAAGGCTCCCACTATGATTGGCCTTCGACCATGTAACCATAGAAGCGGAGGTATAATTACTCCTGACGTTCACACTTGATGCCCCGCTGTCTTCAGCGACTGATGCGTTAAAACTATTCGGATTCAAAGCAATTAGCATTGTCAGCAATCACGTTTGACGCTTCTTTCTTGGAAAGTATCTTCTAGTATATAGCCCAAGCTTAACCAATGATAACATTAGAGGAACTTCCAACAGAGGCCCAATGACCGTTGCAAGTGCTGCACCTGAGCCTATACCATAAAGTGTTGTGGCGACTGCTATGGCTACTTCAAAGTGGCTACTTGAGCCTATGAGTGTTGTGTCTATAGCAGTTTCGTAGGCCCAGCCAGCAAAATATCCTAGAAGATAGGTCCACGTAATCATCGTAGCATAATGCATTAGGTTTGGCACTGCAAGATAAACCACTAGTAGAGGATTGTTGAGAATGATTTCGCCTTCAAAAGAAAAGAGAACTATCAATGTTGTCAGAAGGGCAACAATGGATATCTTTCCTGTCGCAGGAATGTAGGTGTTGTTGAACCATCCTTCACCTTTTTTCTTCAATATCAGTTTACGAGATATTGCCCCTGCTGCCACTGGAAGTGCTATGAAAACTAGAACACTGACTGCTATCAAATCCCACGGGACTGGAATACTGCTAACGCCCAGATATAAAGCTGCTAGAGGAGCGTAGAGAACGAGCATGAGTAAAGCGTTGACCGCAGTGTTGATCAAGCCTTGAGCCATGTCTCCTTTCGCGAGAAACATCCACCACATGACCATAGCAGTGCAGGGTGATAAGCCCAAAAGTATGACCCCAGCAATATACTGGGGGTTTCCGGCAAGAACAGTGTTTGCATAAAGCGTCATCAGGGGTGGAGCTATCACCCAATTAGCGATTACTGTGACCAGTAGAGGCTTGGGGTTTCGTGTGGCCTTCTTTATGTCGCTGAATGCTATCCCGACAACAGTTGGATACATCATGAAGAACAGAAGTATGCCTATTGGAATAGATAACTTCACAAACTTTAGGGAATCCATAAACTCCCCAAATTCAGGTACAAACCTTCCGATCAACAAGCCAACAACTATACATACAGCTATCCATAATGTTAGATATTTCTCAAAAATCCCAAGTTTCGCTTCTTCCTTAATAGCTGGCTGTTCAGATGTCAAAGTATATTCCTCTAAATTATTGATATTTATCTTACGATAAGCACACTTACAGGCGAGTTGTGGCTTATCCCACTGGCGACGCTTCCTAAAAGGTGCGCGCGAATAGCTCCCATGCCTCTGCTTCCAACCACAATCAAGTCTACTTGGTCTTTCTTTGCAGTCTCAATGATGACCCCTGCCGTATTGGGGCTCAGAACAGAGACAAGTTCAAACTTGACTTCTCCATCCTCAGAGATAACTCGAGCTTTTTCTAGGACTATCTGACTTAAATCGTGACCGAAGGGTTCATTGTAAACGTTTACGACGATTATCTCAGCTGAGAACTTCTGCGCGATTTTAATTGCCTCTGTTAGCGCTTTTTTCGAGTATTCAGACCCGTCAAAACCAACCAGTATTTTTTTCATTTGTTCATTCGCCTTAATGTTAAATTGACAACAAATTTAAGTATTTAAATCTATTGTTATAATTCTCAGAATACAGCGACGTCTCCTTCAAAGGTGCTAATCTATTCTCTTCATCTCGATTAGTATTACAGAAGCTCAAGCTTGTGCATGTTTCTAGTAAGTTTGGGATTAGCTAAACTGTAGAAGACCCATTTCCCTTTTTTTCTGTCCTTCGCCAGTCCAGCATTTTCGAGAATCCCCAAGTGATACGAGGCTGTAGGTTGAGTTAAGCCCAAGGCAACCATAACTTCACAGACACACATCTCTCTAACTTCCAGAAGGCGGAGGATTTTCAATCTTGTTTCATCAGCCAACGCTTTGAAAAATTTGCTTTGCTTATCGACCGTTGTGATTTTTGCTATCTCGTCTGCGATCTGTCTAAGCTCCGCCGTGTATTCTGAGGTGTCTTCTGCAGGGCAGATTCCCGAGTTGATTAATTGCATAAGTCTTTTGTCTAACTTGTGATTGGACATTTTAAATGAATCCTACGCGAGCAGTCTAGTCACGGGCTTATGTAAAGTTAACAAAACAAGATATTTAAATATGTCTGCAGTTCTCACTTTCATTTTTTCCTTTTTGCTTCCTGTGCCTCTATTATTTTGAGCACTTCTTTGAGATATTCTGCAGCAGATTGAAGGTATTTTTTGCTCTCCTCCAGGTTTGAGGGTTTCACTCGGAAAAGCCAAGAGGAATACGGTTTTTCGTTCACTTGATACGGCTCTTTTTCCAGTTCCTTGTTAACATCGATAAATGTTCCTTCAACAGGCGATATTATCTCTGTTGCAGCTTTCATGGATTCTATTTCGCCCATCTCTTCCGTTGTGCTTCCTTTTGGAGGTAAGCTGATAGCCGCAATATCACCCATGAGTTGTTGGAAGGGATCACTGTAGCCAATTTCTACGATATCTCCTTGTTGCTTAATCCAGAAGTGTGATTCTTTGGAGTAAAGCAGATTCTTGGGAATAAGAACCATGTATTTCCAATAACGTACCGTATATTTTTCATTATCTTCTTCCACGTTAATTTCGCTCATTCTTTATTACCTTTTGAACATATTCTTTCAACTTCACCAGTTATCTTTTCAGCTATTATATCGGCTAGTTTTTCACCTTTTTCTCCGAGGTAAACTCTAGACTTAGGAGTAAGCCCTGTTTCTTTTTCTATGTCAGTGACGACGAAAGTTGCTTTGGGGTTTCCGCCAAATTTTCGTATTGCGCGTTCTGCGCACCTTTTCTCGCAGCCGTCAATAGTTACGGTGGGATGCATCCAAACAAACTCTCTTTCCTGTTGTTGCCCCGCGAGGAAAAGGGGGAGACAGGTCGTTACAATGTTGGGTGACATGAGTTTTCCGAAGGCTTTCCAAACTGCGACCCTTGAAACTGTTCCTTCTGGTATTTCCTCGCCACTACATGCAACTATGCTCACTAGCTTGGACTTAGACATTTTTCTTCTTCCTTCTTCATCTTATCTATTTCACCGAGTATTTTACCAGCCACTATCCTAGCAAATTTCTCTCCTTCCGGTCCAGGATCAACTACGGATTTGATTTCTAAGTGGATGTAATCTCGGTAAAGCTGTAAAACATTCAAGCTTGCTAGGAGTTTTCCTTGCGAAGCTTGCACACTCTTGGTTGCACATTTATAAGGGCAACCATCCACGGCGATTACCGGAGATTGCTGAACCAGCTGACAAGTCTTTTCGTCTCCTATCACCAATAGAGGCAGGCATACTGTGTCTGTCTCTTTGGGAAGAAGGTCTTCAACAACATAATACGTTGCCAGTCTCGATATTGTTCCGCTGGGCTTGCCTATGCCGCTGCACGGAATTATTAAGATTTTTTCTTTATTTTCCTCAGTCAACTGTCTCGCCTCTGTTCTCAAGTTCTGCTCTTGTACTTCTCTCGAAGCTCAATGAGCATTTGTTTCAGTTCATCCTTTGAAGGGAAAGTTATTGCTTCAAAAGGACAGACCCGCCCACATGCTTTGCAACCCACCAAACAGTGAGCGGGTTTGGCTATGATTGGTTTTTTGGTTGCTTCATCGAAACCATAAACGTCATGTCCAGCGCCCTTACATACTTGTGCACAGAGTTTGCATCCATTGCATTTTGAGGGATCAATCATTGGGTACCATTTTATTTCTTCTCTCGGAATCCCAAGATATGTTGTTGAACTCGTGTGTGTTCCTCCGGTCATCATTTTTCCGTTTGAATTAGGCTGAATCCATACTTTGCCCTAGTTTGTTTCAACATTTCTCTCAATTCATCTTTTGAAGGATGCGTTATTGCCCCAATGGGACACACCCATCCACAAGCCTTGCACCCCACCACACAGTTCTCAGGCTTTGCGACAACTGGCTTTCCGTTAACAACTGCGAATACATCATGCTTACAATGGCGAATGCAGTCCCCACAGCCGTCACATCGCTCAAGGTTTACGGTTGGAAACCATGCAATTTCGCTCCGAGGTATACCAACGTATGTCTGTGCGTCGTGTTCAGTCATCCCGCTAAGCCTTCTGTTCTCTTAGAGCTTGCTCAACTGCTTCCTGCAGTTTTTTCATGGCTTCTTCGGTTGGCATGTTTCTAAGGTCTAATGGAACAAGTTGCTTGTCCATGTCGAGTCCCTTCGCTTTAAAAGCTTCTTTGAACATTTTCTTTTGCATAACTGGGTCGCATCCTCCAACAATGTATATGCGGTCTTTCTCGTTTGGGTCTAAGTAATCTGCAAAGAACCTGTCTCCGTCTTCAACACAAAGCTGAGGGTGTATCACCGCGTACTCTACGTCCAACTCGTTTCGTGCAAAGTTTATGAGCGGCCACAACTGAAGCTTCGCAAATCCCGGGCACTCTCCTGTGCAGAAACACATTATAAATCTCGGTCTCTTAGCCATCGGTGAACCTCCAGATTGAAGAAATTAAAGAATAAATTTAAGTATTTAAATTTATTGTTACTATATTCGCGAAATGAAATACAAGAGAAAATGCGAGATGGTAGAAGAGAAACATTGGCAAGAAGGTATACCAACCTATAATCTTGAGAATTTCTTTAAGATAGTCCGCCTCTGGTAGAAGGTATTTTCGACCCTTCTCTTTTGAACGGTCTTCAAGGAATATATAAAAAAATTTAAATATGTCGATGCACTAATCCTTTTTTCCGATAGAAGGTTCAAACATGAACTTTAAAGAAATATCTGATAAATTGAAACTCTACCTAGAGACAGACACTTCGCCAGTAGCGGTAAAATTGGCAAGAAAAGAAACTGACATTCCAGAAGGAATCAAGGAACTAGATAAACCAATGTTCTATTGTGGTATGCTGAAGTATGCAATGCAAGGAAACGCCTTCTTCGCAAAAGGAGACATGCATACATGTAAAAGAGGAGCAGCTAGGTTAGGTTTGTGCGAAATCCCCAACGAAGAAATGGACGGAAGCTTCTACATCAACAAAGCTTCCGTAAGTAGTGCCCGAGGAGCTTTGAGGTTTGTAGCCGAAGCACCTCGATTGGATGCAAGAAGTGTAATTGCTACAGTAGTGGCTCCTCTTGAAAAAGCTACGTTTGATCCTGATGTGGTGGTTATAGAGACTATTCCGAGAAGGGCTTTTGAATTGATGTCAGCGTCTCTCTTTGACACTGGAGGAAAATTCGTTTCGTGGCTTTCCGCTCCCTATGAACTCTGCGGCTTCTCAACTGTTCGACCGTATCTCCATGGAAAAATGAACATAGCAATTGCATGCGAATTTGCTAGAATGGCTGCCAAAAGTCTCAATGACAAATACCTAGATGAAGGGGTCATAGTAGGCATACCTGGTGAAATGTTGGAAACCATTGTTGAGAACTACCCGAAAATAGGGTATGTGAAAAAGAGACTTTTCCCTGATAGCGCGAAATCTTCATAGGAGGTGAGAGGTAAATGAAAGTCACCATGACCGATGAGGCCATAAAAGAAATAAAATCGATCGCTGAAAAGCAGAAAATAAGGAAAGCAGCAGTTTATTTAGATCTTGCAAGAAGCTGCTGCAGTTCCACACCCAAAGTTGACGTAGTTGACCAAACATCCAGCAAACTCGAAATAGTCGGCAACGTAAATGGCATCCCAATTGCTGCATGCGACCCTATCGCAGAGTTCCTGAAGGAAAACGAAGAAGGAAACGACTTTGAACTCAAGGTTGACCTCATAATACCTTTGGGCTTGTCCTTCCAACTCTTAAAAACTTCAAAGATTGAAGACGCATAAAAGTGGTTTTAGATGGGAAGATGCGCTCTTTGCTCAAAAACTGGTGAAGACCTGACCCTGTTCGGCACAAAACACAAGGATCGAGGCTATATTATGGTTTGCCAAGACTGTTGGATAAAACTTTACAAAGAAAATCGCATAGTAACCGGATCAGGCGCATCAGGTAAGGCATGTGGCTGCAGCCGATAAATCTAAACAAGTAATGGTTGACGATAAGATCCTTAACGGTAAGTGTAGGCGATCTACATAATGATCAAAAGAGAGAACATTAAATCTCGGATACGCACTATCAGAATTAATTCACTCATTAACGTGGCTTCAACATGTCGCAGATGTGAAGACTAATTGGAAAATTGCGAAAAGAAGGATGACGAACAAAAAGAGGAGGTGAACTGAGAAGTGCCGGAAGAAACAAGTATTCAGCCTAAAATCCTTCCACTTTGCTACAAAGTTGCTGAACACGAAAACGTAGTGTGGGTTTGCGATGGGGCTGCAAATGTGGGTCAAATAGGACATACAGTAGGAGTTTTACTCACTAACTTGGATAAGGCTAGAATGTGTTGCACAACAGCAGTCGCTGCAAACTCAAAGCCACACTTAGACATCGCAGAGAAAGCAAAAAAGAACATTGTCATAAACGGGTGTGGCAATAGATGCGCTTCAAAAGTCATGGAGAAGGCTGGAAAAAGAATTGATTATGAGATTGATATATCGAAGTATTTACAAAAGGTACCGACACTTGATATATACCAAGCAGATGTCAAGAAAATAACGAAAATAGTTATTGATGGGGCAAAACTGTAGCAGTGTCCAAGGTGAAGGGGATGCACACGGCTCAATTTGACACGAGAAAACTTGTTTTAGCTAATCCGAGTAAGTGCACAGGGTGCGATTGAGTATTTTTGGTAGTTAGATACATGTGTAGTGCTCTAAAGGAGTTTTGGTTAGATGGCTCGATTAGAAAAAATCAAATACAAACCTGTGCCAGTTAGAGATCTCCTAATCGAGATGAAAAATCTCTCTGAGTTGATGATTGACCTAGCGTATTCTGCTGCCCTTTTCAACAGTCAGTTCTGCGCCGAAGGAGTTATCGAATTGGAGAAACGCGTCGACACTCTCGCTCATCTTTTAGACATGAGTGCAATGCTAGCGGCCAGAGATGCAAAAGACGCAGAGTCCTTGGTCGGGGTTTCTGTTGTGGCTGCTGCCGCCGACAAAATATCCGACGCCGCGAGAGACATTGCTATAATAGTTCTGCGGGGAATTGGCATTCACCCAATTGCCATTGAGGCTTTCAAGAAGATGGAGGGGCGGTTGACTCGAGTTGAGATCAAGCCGCAGTCTCTTCTGGTTGGGAAACGACTGGGAGAACTTGATTTAGTTGCTATGATGGGCGTGGACATAATCGCTATTCGACGAGGCAAGGAATTGATAGTCAATCCGAAAGAAGATGAAATGCTAAAGAAAGGCGACGCGATATGTGCGAGAGGTGCCCCAAGAGGCGTGGAAGAGTTTGAAAAAATCGCAGAAGGGATCGTGCGAGTGTTAGAGAGCTGAAAACAATGACTGGCGAGGGGTCATTCAAGAAAATCATTGATATGCTGGTAGAATTGAAGGACACATCCGAGTTGATGATAGACCTCGCATACTCTTCTATTCTCTTCAACAGCAAAGAATTGGCGCAGGAGGTTCAAATCCTCGAGGAACACATGGACAATTTACACACTGAATTTGAGCTCCTCGTGTTGCCGAGGTGCATCCAACCAGAAGAATCCAAAAATTTCTTGGGATTGATCAGGCTTGGAGTTGCGACAGAAAAGATAGCAGATGCTGCAGCCCAAATTGCTGAGGTTGTTTCGAGGGGGTTAGAGCCTCATGCAGTTTTAAAACTGGCAATAAAAGAGGCGGAAGAGACTGTGACCTACGTGTATGTCTCAAAAGAATCAACGCTTGTGGGCAAGAGTCTACAAGAGGCAAAGATCCCGGAAGAAACCGGTATGTGGATTTTAGCTCTTAAAAGAGGAGACAAGTGGATACGCACCAAACCTAACACGGTTATACAGGCTGGCGATTTCCTAATTGCCTCGGGTTATACGGAAGGCGAAGAAGATCTGAGAAAGTTAGCTTCCAACAAACGACATAAGTATGAAGAAAGCATGAACAAGTCATGATTATTTTTCGGAGAGGCGTATATGGAAAAAATGGTAGTAGTAGACTACAATAAGTGTATAGGATGTAGAACTTGCGAGACGATTTGCTCTCTCACGCATGAAGGAAGAATTAATCCTGCTGAAGCAAGAATCAACATAGTGAAATACGAGGAAATGGGCACAAACATGCCCATGCTTTGCCAAAAGTGTGAAGAACCTGCGTGCGTAGCCGCATGTCCAATGAAAGCCATAACAATTGATGCCTCCTTGGGAGCACAGATTGATTATTCAAGATGCATTGGCTGTAAGATGTGCATTATGGCTTGCCCCATTGGAGGAGTCAGTCTTCATCCGACCAACAAAAAAATCATAATGTGCGATTTATGTCAAGGCGACCCGCAATGCGTCAAATCATGCCCCCAACAAGCATTAGAATACATTGACATCAGCAAGTTATCACTCAAAAAGAGAAGAGAAGGCGTGAAAAAACTTGCAAGGTTCTTGGAGGAGGTTACAATATGAACGGTTACACCAATAAAATTCTCATAATAAACCTAAGCAATAATAGTATACAGACGATTCCCACCCAAGAGTACATTGAACAATTTATCGGCGGCAGAGGCATTGCAGTCAAACTGCTCTATGAACTAACACCAAAGAACGTTAATGCACTTCGCCCAGAAAACGCGCTTGTGTTCATGACGGGACCTTTAACAGGAACACTTGCGCCGTCCTCGGGAAGGATTGATGTTGTGTCAAAGTCTCCAGAAACAAAGCTGCTTGGAGGAGCAAACGCTGGCGGTTTCTTTGGACCTGAATTAAAATATGCTGGTTATGACGGAATCGTTGTCATCGGTAAGGCTGCATCACTGGTTTACATTGATATATTTAATGATGAAGTTGAGATCAAAGAAGCTCAGCACCTATCGGGAAAAGGTGTCTTTGACACAGTCAAAGCGTTGAGAAAAGATGACAAAGACACGCAAATAGCATGCATAGGCCCAGCCGGCGAGAAACTTGTCAATCTCTCAGGCATCGCCTTCAGCATGCGTAACTATGCCGCACGCGGCGGACTTGGAGCAGTGATGGGTTCTAAGAATTTGAAAGCAATCGCCGTGAGAGGAACAAGAGGGCTGAGCATAGCCATGCCAGACCAGCTTAAAGATATAGCAGAAAAGATGCGAGAACGCATTAAGAACATGCCGAGCTACCAAGAATATCCCGAGTGGCATTACAAACTATTCAGTATTCTTGAATCAGACTCTAAGTCTTTTTTTGGCAATTACGAAGATACAGCATGGAAAGAACGATTCGAGGCTTATGAAAACGCAGAACGATTCGTAAAGCGTGCAGAGTTTAGGTCTGAAACTTGTTTCGGTTGTCCGCTGAGGTGTTGGGCATACATCAATGTGAAAGATATCGGAGGCGCGGGCATCGCAGCGTGCCAAGGCACACTGACTTCTTTGGTGAATTTTACTAAAGCAAAAGATTTCGATAAAATCTGGAAAGCATACCTATTATGTCAAGACCTCGGGTTGGACATAAGCGGAACAAGCGCAGTCATCGCTTATGCCATGGACTTATATTCAAAAGGAATAATAACCAACTCTAACGCAGATGATGTTAACCTTCCTTATGGCAATGGAGATGCATTAATCAGTACAATCAAGAAGATAGCAAGACGTGAAGGTTTAGGAGCGGTACTTGCGGACGGCGTAAAAAAGGCCTCAGAAAAAATGGGAAAGGACGCTGAAAAACGTGCCGTGTACGCGAAAGGAGGCTTGGAACTTTGGCTCATGGAAATAAGACCATTCAAAGCTGTCGCTCTTTCCTGTGCGGTAACAGACTCCGGAAGCCACAACCGTGCAACATACGGTCTATGCGAGTTTTACTACAAATCAATGAGAAAACAAGCGGAAGCCGTTGCCAAAAACCTCGTAGGAACAGAAAAGGCGGCAATACCTACAAAATACGAATACAAACCGAAGCTTGTAGCAATTTATGAGAACTTTCACATACTTGCAGATTCTTTGGGAGTTTGTTCCATACCTTTTATGCCTGTGGGTCTCGACCTTTGGACAAATGCTTACACTGTATGCACTGGTATGGAAGCCACTCCCATGAACTTGACAACTGCGGCAGAACGTATACGAACACTTGAGAGACTATTCAACGTCCGTGAAGGACTTAGCAGAAAAGACGACATGATAGCGGAGAGATTGTTTAATGAGCCGTTGAAAGATGGTGCATGGAAAGGCGAAGTGCTGGATAAAGAAAAATTCGTGGAAATGATTGATGCTTACTACTCACTTCAAGGATGGGATCACGAAGGAAAACCGACACAAGAAACTCTGAAACAATTGGGGCTAGAATAGCATATGCAAATAGTAATCATTGGCGCTGGACCCGCAGGATTAAGCGCAGCAGAAACAATCCGCAAACATGATGCCGAATCTGAGATAACTGTAGTAAGCAAAGAAAGAAGCTTGCCTTATTCTCCAGTTGCACTTCCAGAGTATATCGAAGGGAAAATATCAAAAGAACAATTGCTTCTCTGGAATGCCGACTTTATCAAAAAGGAAGATATAAATTTCATCCAAGGGGAAGCTATTGTTCACATTAACCCACACAAAAAAGAAATAACAGTTGATGACGGAACTGTTCTCTCATATGACAAATTGCTAATAGCCTCAGGAGCTTCACCGACAGTTACTGAGGACCTAAGAAACAGAAAAGGCGTCTTTACATTGAGAACTTTAGAAGATGCTGAAGCAATTCGCCATCAAATAAAGAAGAGAGTAGTCATTTATGGCGCAGGGGCGGTAGCAACCAAAATCGCCATTTCACTAAGCAAAAGAGGCATAGATGTCATAGTCCTCTGCAGATCAAGAATTCTCAGAAGACGGTTCGATGAAGATATTTGTCGGTTAATACACGACCTTCTTATTGCCAATGGTGTCAAGATAGTGGGATTTCATGAGCAGGCGCATATCATAGGCGACCCGGTAGAACGACTGCGCATAGGAACCCAAGAATTCAAATGCGATGGGATAATCGCCGCGTTAGGAGTTACTCCCAACACATCCTTTCTAAACACCCAGATCATTCGCTTGGGCACATCAGGAGGAATAATCGTAAACGCAAAGATGGAGACATCAACGGCTGATACATATGCAGCTGGCGACTGCGTTGAGACACGGGATATTGTATCTGGAAATCCTTGTGTAACGGCTCTCTGGCCCCCTGCAGTAGAACAAGGAAAAGTTGCTGCGCTAAACATGCTCAGCATAAACGCAATATATGAAGGAACTCTTTCACAGAATATGATTGACGTGTTTGATACGCCGTTTGCGTCGATTGGTTCGCTTGATGGAGAAAAACTCGGTAGCAGTAGGCATGGCGCAATCAAACGTTTCACCGTGAAAAATGGAAAGGTTACGGGCGCTCAACTTGTTGGCGATGTAGATAATGCTGGGCTTATTTCATCATATATAAAGAAAAGAATTAATGCTATGGAATCAGATCATCTAAAAGGTGATTTCACTGAAAGACTATATTATGGTGGGTTAATGGTAACTTTTTAATGCAAAATTGGAGGAGTAATATGGAAAAGAGTAAAATCAAGATAGAAATTTATGAAGGTGACCCGTTTAGTAGCGCTTGTTGTGGTCCTGGGCCGCTTGTGACTTCTATGGCTGCTGTGGAAAAGCTACGGAAAATGTTGACTGAACGAAACGAAACTGTGAGAAGACTCTCTGAGGAATACAAAGACACCATAACTATCAAAAGAGAAATAGTCAGCCAAAAACGATGGGACTACCCAGAATATGTGAGAAGGCTGATTTTTGAAAGTAAACCTCTTCCCTACATATTCATGAATGAAGAGCCAATTTTAATAGGAAAATTTCCATCCTATGAGGAATTTGCAGCGTTATTGAAAGCTCGTTTACAGTAGAATAGAAAATGGAGTAGAAGGCAAGATTGCACAAGAAAATCCACGTCATTCTAAGCGGAGGATAAGAAAGGAAGTGAAAAAGTAGTTGGCTGGCGGAGTTGTTAAAGTTAGAAGTTGGGAAGAATTTAAGCGCCTTATCGTCGAATTAAGACCTAATGCCATTGTCTACAACATAGAACAATATGGGCTTTCTGACACAAGAGAACTTACAGCTTTAAGGCTCATAATACCAGGTAAGGAAAAATATTATGTTTTTCTCGATTTTCGCAGAGGAGATAAATTAAGAGAAACTGCAATACCTGTCTCTGTTGATAAGAACGGAAACCGCTACTTAGAAGAACAAACGGTCAAAGATTTCTTGAAAGCACAATTTGAAAGAGAGAACCTCATTATCTGCTCGTACTGGACAATTTAACGAAAATGTTCAACTTTGATATTTACCTTGAAATTATGTTAACTATTCAAAGAACATTGATCTTTGCGCTTTTGGCGATGACTCTCCGTAGACTAGTTGTTAATTTGAGTGGGAGAGCTGAATAATGGATAATAATCCAACTAAAAGCCTCAAGACCATCACGATTCTGGATGCGGGCACGGGAGAAGGAGATTCTTGTGCGCTTCTTAGTGGAGAGGGAGCGTCAGTAGTATCTCTTGATTGCGACCTGGAAATGCTTAAGAAGGGAATGAAAAAGAAAAAGATACTGAGAGGATATGCCGTACTTGCTGACGCAAGATATATTCCTTTCAAAGATTGTTCATTCGGTATGGTTTCTTCAAGATACTTGCTGCATTGCGTTAAAGCTTATGTGGAATGCTTGCGAGAGATGAAGCGCCTCATTAAACCAGAAGGGCACATCCAGATAATTGACATTTGTGCACCGTTCCAAGAGATAAGAGAGTTTCTTGAGAAATGTCATTATGAGAAATCTCCTCCCTTGACATGTTGCGGCATCCTTACAAAGAATGAACTGCTTTATCAACTAAACAAGCTAGGAATTCATGTTCAATCCATAGAATGGTCCACCCTTAAGGAAAAAGAATCAAGCCACAAACTAAAAAACTACATTACAAAAGAAATTAGGAGGAACTCCAACATTAAGGAAAAAATAAAAATAAGAAAAGGAAAACAAAACTTCTACGTTTATATTCCCGTCATCACGGTCCAAGCAACCAAGAGATAAGAGGAGAAAATGATAGTGACAAGCTCAGCAGCTGTTTGATATCCAACAGTTTTTCCAGCAAGTGCAACGGATGTGAAGGTCTTGAGAAACGGAAGTGCATAGAATTTTGTCCCAACGGCGTATTTGAACTCAGAGATGGGAAAGCGGTAGTGATAAATCCTCACAAATGCGTTTATGGGTGCGCATCGCATGCGAACAAATATGCCCTAAAAAGGCCATAGCTTTTCCACAACGCACAACAATGCTAAAAACATAGAGGATAAGGGACTACTGCGAAAAACCAAATGCAAGAACTGCGGCAGAATCTTCTGGACAAACCGAGATGTTGACCTGTGCTTCGACTGCGAAGCGCAGGCTAAAACCTTTTAGAGGATCTTAAACTGATAAATAAGGCTTTTGAATACTTTAAGGCCCATGGTCAGCCAGACTCAAAACTTATTGAGATTAGGGGAAAGGTTAGTCCACTTACAACATACAATCTTCTGCCGAAAACAAACTGCAAGGAATGTGGAGAACAAGCATGTTTCGCCTTCGCCGCAAAGCTTTGCAATGGTGAGAAAACTTTGGAGGGCAGTCCTTCTTTCGAGTTGGCCAAATATGCTGAAAACAAGTCTCAAATCAAAAATCTGCTGCAACCCATAAAGTTAGAGTGACAATTGTCCAAAAAATTAAGAAGAAAATGGTCGACGCAACAACCGAAAGAGCCCTCTAATTTCTCTTTTCAAAATATGTTTTTTTAGCTTCTATTGCTCTTCAAAAGTTTCCGGAAGTCCTCTTCTTGATCGTTTGATTCGCTTGCCTTTAACCCTACAACTATCAGCGCAGATGGCATTCCGAACCTTGCGTATGTATTCATAGCCCTCTGAAGGACTAAGCCTTCGACCATCCTCTTTCCAGTCTTCAGACCATTTTCAGTGGCTGAATCGTTGATGTGAAATTTGTCGTTTTCATACCCTGTTATGATGATCCAGTGAGGCAAATGAGATGGGTTTTTGGCTCCCCTAGTCTTAGCACTGTAGTAAGAATCCACGAGTGCAATTGCGGGACTGTGGGTAGACAGTGCTTTTCTAATGTCAGACAATGTTGGCTTTTTATACACAATGGCTGGTGCGATGCGCTTTTTAAGGATCTTATTATGTGCTTTGAAAAAGTCGAGGAAAAGATTTCTCTCTGCATGGTCGACATGGCAACATTCCAGCAGTGTTTTGCCTATGCTAATCGTCTCTTGCTTCATTAAGAGTTTTGTTTCAAACCCTTTCTTGATGAAGAACGTTGCTATCCGGTAAGGGGACGAGAATTTGAATGGTACGGCAACTATCTCCATCCACGTCAAAAACTCGTTTTGCTTGGAGAGCTGCACTTTTCTATCGAAATATCTCCAGACCATGAGCGTTGCGCATGCACCGCACGTAAAATCGTTTGTCTGTCTATAGAGTGGCACCTTTAGTCGCATATATATGTGCTCCTCCTCTCATCCTGTTTGCTCAAGCACTTTAGGAGGCACTTCCTATTTCATCTCATCGTCTTCTTCCGCAGACCTAACGTTCATAATGCTTCTTCACCTTCTTACTTTAGACAAAGCAGTCTTTATAGTTTCTGCAACTTTGCTTTCTGATTTTAATCAGATTTTTGCTTTCCATTGCGATTCACCAGCTAAAACGTACCTCTGTAATGGCTTGTCTTTGGACAACCAATGCATTTTTGGGTCTTGCATCGAGCGCACGGTTTGGCAATCAACCTCGCATGGTGCGATTACATGCTTCACTTCTACTTGCTAGGCGCAACAGACGAGGAAAACCCCATAACGGCTAATATAGTGGCAAAAACATAATCCTTATTTCTTGAATCAGCCAAGAAATTCGTAGATAAAATAGATGTGTTTTCCATGAAGAGAAAGATATCGTTTATTGGAACAGGTAAGATGGGCGGCGCATTGCTAGAGCGCCTCATCAACGCGGGCTTTGTTTCGAAAGATAATGTTCTTGCTTGCGACATAAATAGCAGCAGACTTGACGAGTTAAGACAAAGACTCGGAATAATGGTCAATCAAGATAATAAAGAAGGAGCAAAATTTGGAGACTTTGTTATAATTGCGGTAATGCCTAAGCTTGTTAAAACTGTCTTGGAGGAGATTAGGCCAGAGATTTCAGAGCAAAAAGTCATAGTTTCAGTTGCTGCGTTAGTTCCCGTTGAATCAATTGAGGGCACTCTAGGAGCAAATGTTGGTGTTGTAAGGATTATGCCTAACATCCCCAGTCTAGTCGGCTCAGGTTTCAACTTGGTCTGCTTTGGCAATTTCTTGAAGGAACAAGATAAACAGTTCGTGAGAAATATGCTTACTGTTTGGGGTGAATATCGAGAGGTTGATGACGACAAAATGAATCTATACACTGTCATATCCGCTATGGGCCCAACTTACTTTACGCCGTTTCTAGACGTTCTTGTTAGATTTGGAGTAGAAAAAGGGCTTACCGAAGCAGAAGCCAGAGAAGTAGCGTGTTCGACGCTTAAAGGAACCGCAGAGCTTGTTTCGAAAGTCCAAAGCCCTATCGAAGACTTGAAGAACATGATCACGTCACAGCCTCTTAAAGAGAAAGAACAAGAATTGAAAAGTATCTTCAAAGAAACCCTCGAAAAAACACTAAATGAGATAGAAATAGGAAGTAGAAAGCTATCACAAGCAAAATAGACAGTTATTTAAGCCTCCTAAACTTGAAAAGGAAGCCGGAAAACCTCAGCACCATCAAACTTGGACGTGTTTTTTATCGGCCTCAACCCAATAGTGCGATGGAGATTAGTAGCAATATTTAAATATTGCTACCTGCTAATGCTATAGTATGAAACGACTAAAAGAAGACTTAACAAGGTTCAAGGCGAAAATATTCAAGGCGCTATGTGACCCTTTCAGGCTTCGGATAATTGAATTTCTGCGGGATGATGAGAAATGTGTTTGCGAAATTGTGTCATATCTTGGAATAATTCAGCCTGTAGTTTCTCGCCATCTGAAGATTCTGAAAGATTGTGGACTTGTAAATGATAGGAAAGATGGAAACAGAAGGCTTTACTCAGTTACAGATAACAGAATTTTCGAAGTAATTGATAGACTTAACCTCGAATTAGTTGACGTTTTTTCAAAGCATATGATCGAACAAATAGTCTAAGAGGAATGCGACTTATGGGAGAGCGCGCGCGGCATATATGCATATTTGCCAAGAACGAACTGTGGGAAATGTGGCGATCAAGTGTGCTCAGTCCTCGCTGTAAGCCTTCTACAAGGAGAAGTGAAACTTTCAAGCTGCACATCCTCAAAAAAATCCACATATCTTTCAAACTTAAAAATTGGACCAAAAGCTTGGAAAATACCTGCTATACGCGCTTTGTTGGGATAGAACCTGACCTTTATTGGAGCAACAGAATACATTGAGGAATAATAATGCCAAAAAAAGAGAAAAAGAAGAAAAGTTGGAAAGAAAGACAACGTGAAAGACAGTTGAAGCAGCAAAGAGTTCAAGAAGCATATGAAATACAAAGGGAAAGAGAGGCCGAAAGAAAGCCGAGAAAATGGCCAAAAGCGAAGATACTTGGCACATTCAGCCTAGTTGTATTAATACTTGCGGTCGTTGGGGCTTGGCAGTACACGCAGCCTTCTACAGCCCCGCCAGTAATCAACCCGACAAACCCTCTGCAGACACCATACGAATTCACTCTAAGAGACGTAGACAACACTCAGTTCTCGCTTAACAGTTTTAGAGGAAGAGTGATTGTCATACATATTATGGGAGTTGGCTGTCATGGACAGATCGACCCAATCAACGACAACCAGCTGACGCAGTTGAAAGCGGTATGCGCTGGCTTTTGTGGAAAAGGGACTGTTAATTTGATAACGGTTGCTGTTGCAACATGCCCAAGCAGTGATCTCCAACAAATACGCGCGTCGTACGGAGTAACTTGGCCACTAGGTAACGATTATGATGATGGAACAATGGATATTGCACAAAAGTATGCGTCTCAGGGTGACGGGACAATAGTGCTGATAGACAAGACATTTCATATTTCAGGCTCCTATGGCATGATCACTGCTTCAACATTATCATCAAAAATCAACCAGCTTTTAGGAGCTTGATCTGGAAATGTTTGAAGAAATGCTGGGATTGTTCTTTTTAGGCATTGTAACTTTTCTTTCACCTTGTTCCATTGCCCTAATATCAGTGTACTTAACATATGCCGTAGGCGTTAGCAAAAGCATACGCAAAGGCTTCATAATTGGCTGTTGCTTCGCTATAGCCATGTGCCTAGTTTTCTTCTTTCTAGGATATGCTTTGAAAGCTCTTATTCCCGTAGATCCAGCAAGCTACCAATTCTTCTTCGGCATTGCAGGCCTTCTTCTCATAGTCTTTGGAATCAACAACTTGGGCTTGCTCAAGAAAATCAACATTGCCACCAATCCTATCAGTGAGCGAGTAAATGCTTTGAAGTTGAATGCTTTGACGCGTTTTTCAAAATACAATTACGCGGTAGGTTCATTCATGTTCGGAATTGTTATCTCACTAGCCTTAGGCCCCTGTTCACTATCTTTAGTTCTGCCTGCCATACTGCTGACGATATTCAGTGCACCAACGCCTTTCCATGGAGGCTTGTTACTTTTCGCTTTTGGTCTAGGCCACGCACTGCCAGTTGTATTCTTGAGCGGGTTGTTAGCGACAGCTCGAAAGGTTGCAAGCGAAAAAACTGTTGTAGCAGGTGAATGGTTAACAAAGATTTTTGGAATAGCCTTCGTTGTAATTGGCATAGTTATGATTTATTATGTATTAGTAGGTTGGTGAAAATGAAAAGAAATAAGGTGAAAGTTGAAGTGTTTGTCCCTCTTGGTTTATGTGTATGCGATTTCGCACCATTTATGGAGAAAGTAGGACGTGTGACATCAAAGCTTAAAGATTTGGTAGAGGTCCAAATTAAGTCAACCAAATCAGTCGAAGCGTCCAAATATGGAGTGCAAGACATATGCGTGATAATAGACGGCAAAATCAAGCTTTCTTCAAATTTTGACGAGAAAAAGCTGGAAGATACCATTTTGAAAAGTGAGCAGGAAAACTAGTCATCTTCCACTTTCGGAAATTTAGATTTATGCTGCTGATTTCCAGTTCTTAAAAAGCAGTTAAAAATATATCTGAACTGAATCATTTATAAGCAACTGGAAATGAGATAAGATGAAGAAAGTTCTTTTTGTTTGTGTTGAGAATGCTGGTAGAAGCCAAATGGCAGAAGCTTTTGCAAAGTATTATAGCGAGGTCAAAATTGAAGCTTTAAGCGCTGGCACCATGCCTTCAAAAGAGGTTAATCCTTTGGTCGTTGAAGTTATGCGAGAAAAGGGAATTGACATATCAAACAACAAACCGAGCTTGTCAATACGCAGATGGTTCAAGAATCAGACGTTGTGATAGTGATGGGGTGCAGTGCTCAAGGATTTTGCCCAGCACCATTACTTAAGAAGGTTGAAGACTGGGAGCTTGAAGACCCAAAAGGTAAACCAATAGAGAAAATTCGAGAAATTAGGGACGAGATAGAAAAGAGGATAAAGAAGCTAATCAACGAAATCACTTAATATGTTCTTATACGCTTGATTGAAAGCCTCCAAAGGTATGCGACAAGTACCAGAGTTAGCACTTTGTCCTAACTGGCGGTTTATGGCAATGAGCGTGCTTGGCTTGGTTGATCTATTAAAAAAGCGAATATTCAGGCGAGTTTAAATATTCTGAACAAAGCTACTCTAGTGTGATAGAAGAATGACCAATAAAGCAGAATGTTGCAAAGTTGATGCTGTAGTGACGATCGATTCAAGGGGGCAATTAGTCCTTCCGAAAGATGTGAGGGAAAGAGCGAAGCTGAAGCCGAATGATAAATTGGCGGTCGTGAGCTTTGAACGAGATGGTGAGGTTTATTGCATAATCATAGTTAAAGCGGAGAAGTTTGAAAATACAATAAAAAGCTTCCTTAGCCCAATGCTTAAAGAAGTTTTCAAATAAGGAAAAGGTTAGAATGAAAAACCGGGGAACTTGCAAGCTGGAAACAGGATTCTTCTCTCTCCGACCTATACCGTGAATACGTTTGTATTTGGAATAACTGTCGGTGGCTGCCTAAAGGATTGTGGAATGATATAGTAAGGGAGCATGAATTAATCGATCAGATTCGACTGAACATATTTGGCATAGGGTTTTAGCTTATTCTCTTTGTTAACGTTTTCTCGTGCAACTTTACTGCGGCAACCAAGAAAATCAATGTGAAAATTGCACTTACAAAATGGGCTTGTGGTTGTGTCAGATTCTTCCCATTCAAGAATCATTCTTTACTTTCATTTTTCGGTTTTCTCCAGATAATTGCATGCGCATGGATCGTTAGAGGCAAATAACCTTTCTCTCTTTGTCTTTTTCTAAATTCGTCAAGAATGGTTTTCCATATCTTCGTTTGTTCATTT
>Ga0315280_10004407_pt1 | contig 20786 bp, 17 predicted proteins | sample YL17G06_40_MG_FD_203697 | JGI IMG/M metagenome (GOLD analysis project Ga0315280, IMG submission 203697) | Sediment microbial communities from Yellowstone Lake, YNP, Wyoming, USA - YL17G06_40 | ecosystem: Environmental > Aquatic > Freshwater > Lake > Sediment | place: USA: Wyoming | collected...
TTCTGAATACGTCTCTTGATGCCACATCCACAAGGAAATCTTTGCGAATGATTGTGAGATTGCCCTGCCTCCGAGCATACAGGGCAGACAAACTTGAGAAATATGTTTCGTCCGAGTATTTCAGGATCGGTACCCCGAATCCTGTTCCTTCGCCGATCACTTCTGCCCCGTTGTAAACAAAAACTAAACCTTTTTGCAGGTCTGCAATTTTCTGATTGAATGGTTTCGTGCTTGAATATATGCGGAGGGCGACTGAATCCGAGACTGATGCCGTATGCTCGTCAATTCGTGAGAAAACTGGATTGTGCCCCGTTGTCATCATTCTTGGAGGCGTCAGAAAACACACCTTTACCTTTTTGGAGTTAACGCGCGCTCAGTAACCTGGGAAGTTCTCTTTCCTGATTTGGGCTGCTGGAACGCTCAGTTCCATAAGCAACTTCTCCATTGTGTCAACCATCGCTGTGGGGCCACATGTATAGAAGACAGTCTTTGCACAGTCTGGTATCTCTCTTCTGATCATTTCTGTGTCGATTCTTCCTGCGTAGCCTTTCCAGTTTTGTGGTGCTTCGCTGAGACAAAAGACAACTCTCATGTTTCTGTTTTTCCGCTGCATTTCCTCGAGTTCTTCTCGAAATATTATGTCTTCTTCGGTGCGACTGCCGTAAAGCAGCGTGATCTTGGTCTGTGATTGAGTGTCAGTGCAGTACCTGCAAATGCCACGCAATGGCGTGATCCCTATTCCACCCGAGAGCATTCCAACTCGGTCATATTCACCCTCGAATGTGAAGTCGCCGTATGGACCATCGACCATGGCCCAATCTCCGATTCTTGATTTTGCCAATGCTAGGGAGAACGGATGGTCGGTGAGCTTCTTCGTGAATTCTATGAAATCTGTTTCGGTTGGACTGCTGGAGATTGTGAAGTGTTTCGTGAGCTGTTGGTCGTCAGTCTTTATTGTTACAAACATAAATTGCCCTGCTAGGTAGCTGAAAGAGTTGGGTCTTGGGAAACGGATGCTCTTCACGTTGTTCGCACGAATTATGATATCACTGATTTTTGTTTCAAATTTCAAGGTCTTCGCCTCTGTAGTAGAACGGGCTCACGATTTCCAATCTCTTTGTGTGGGCGGAGTCGTAAATGCTTTATGCATTCTACTATGCATAGATTTGCATTCCAGGAATGTGAGAAAATGGGTTTGGTCAAGGTTGCCTCCAAGAAGGACCTAATGCCTGCGAGTATGATGGGCGTGGAGGTTAATGGCAAGGAGATTTGCCTAGTGAACTTGGGCAACACGTACTATGCGATTGGGAACCGATGTACTCATATGGGCTGCATGCTATCAGACGGAGAATTAGGCGGCGAAAACGTCAGATGCAGCTGTCACGGCTCAATGTTCAACATCAAAACTGGAAACGTGACTAAAGGTCCTGCAAAGAACCCCGAGCCGACCTATCAGGTGAAGACTGAGGCCGACCAGATTATGATCGATACCTGAGAAGCAGCGTGTGACCGAATCCCCTAGCACAAGCATCGTTCGCTCGCAACTGATTAATAGAAAACAAACTGAGTTTAGCCCGCCCTACGTTCTAGCTTGGCGTTTTTGTATGATTGCACATAAATACGTTCACTTTGAGCCACCTCTCTCCAGCTCGACCAAATGTCGCTACGTGAAGCCTCTTAAAAGCCGAAACTGAGGAATGAAGCAAGTAATATCCGTCATTGGAGGCCAGCGATCATGGAAAAGTGCAGAAACCCGTGGCACAAGGAATGCCAAGGCAACGAGATAGAAGTGTACATCCAAGTCAGAGGAGAGAGACTTCCTATCTGCCGACATTGCTGGAGCGAGATCGCAGATCGAGATTTGGAGTGGTAGACCATGGACAAGTTCAGCCTGAACACTGCCAAATCCTTCCTCGGAAAAAACGTAAATCTGCATCTAAAGGACGGCTCCGTGATAGTCAATGTCCAGTTAGCAGAGATTCAGAGAGACGAGTTTAGGCGGCAAGCCTTCGTCACATGCGTGGCCTACCGCAACCACAACAGACTGCAGATACCACTCAAGAGCATTGCGTGGGCGGAGCTGCTGAACCTGAACCTTTTCATGGTCAGCGGATGAAATACAGCTTTTTTGATCAAAGCTAAATAGAATGCAGCCACAGAATTGGATTCATGCGCTGCTCGCGTTGTGGCAAGTGTTGCGAAGAGACTGAGATGCTTCTTTCACAGGCTGACATGAACAGACTGGAGAAGGCAGGACATGATACGAAGGGATTCGCCCGTCGCGACAAGCAAGGCTACGTCAGACTGCGGAATCAGAGAGGATACTGCATTTTCTACGACCCCCGGAGGAACCGATGCATCGTCTACAGGCACAGGCCTTCAGGTTGTCGCGTCTACCCTGTAATTCAGAGCGAAGAGGAAGGAACAGTTACGGACGACGTCTGCCCAATGCGACATACCGTCACGCCTTCCGAACTTGAACGGAAGGGCAGACGTGTGGCGCAGCTTCTGAAGCGAATCGACCGAGAGGCAAAGAACGCCTGCCTTTCACATGAACGCATCAAACAGTCTTAAATAAACCAATGCAAATTACCAGTTTGGTGACAAGAATGCCTTGCACAGTAATTGCTGGAGGTTTCTGGGGCGACGAAGGCAAGGGCAAGATCATCTCGTATCTTGCTCTGAAAGAACCCCTCGACGTGTGTGTGAGAACTGGTTCGGTCAATGCTGCCCACACCATCTGGTTCCAAGGCAAGCGTTATGCGCTTCACATGGTGCCCGGCGGCTTTATATATGAAAAGTGCCGTCTGCTCGTGGCTTCAGGCTGCAATGTGGACGTCAGAAGCTTTCTAGAGGAAGTCGAGCTGACAGGCGTCAAGAACCGCGTGGGCGTGGACAACCAAGCCTCAATAATCGAGGAAAAACACGCAGAGCAAGACAAGGCAAGCGCTTATCTGAAAGGCCTAGGCACCACTGGTAGAGGCGTAGGCCCCGCAGTAGAGGAACGTGCACGCCGAAGCGCGAAACTTGCCCGAGACGTTCCTGAACTCAAGCCATATCTAGCTGACGTAGCAGCAGAGACGAACGAAGCCATCGGCAAGGGCAAAAACGTTCTTCTTGAAGGCACGCAAGGCCTCCTGCTTTCACTTTTCCACGGCACATACCCATACGTGACGAGCCGAGATACCAGCGCGTCGGCTATATGCTCCGAATCAGGAGTAGGCCCAACCAAAGTTGACAACGTCCTAGTCGTGCTCAAAGCATTCATCACACGCGTGGGCACAGGCCCGCTACCAGGAGAGATATCGAAAGAAGAGGCCCAGAAACGAGGCTGGTTCGAAACTGCGGCAGGAACTGGACGAGACAGACGCGCCGCACCTTTCAACTTCGAACTGGCTCGCAAGGCCGTTATGATCAATGGCGCCACGCAGATAGCGTTGACAAAGCTTGACTGCGTCTTTCCTTCCTGCCAAGGTGCAAGAGCCTTCGATGCCTTGCCAGCTGAAGCGAAAGAATTCGTGGACAAAGTTGAAAAGGAAACACGAATCCCAGTCAAGTTCGTCGGCACAGGCCCAGACGCATTGGACCTGATTGATCGTAGATGACTGAGATCTCAAGAGCGGTAGCAAAGAAATAAGATTACGTCTTCCTAAAACTGCTGTTCTGAGCGTTGCTTTCGCAGGAGCCTGAGAATTCGTTGAAACAAGAGAATCATTGGTTTTCCAGATACAGCTCAACGCTCGGATTGACGAACCGGGATCTCAGACTGATTTTTGCCTGCAATCTGGTGGGGAGCTTCGGTGATGGTCTTTACGCGTACCTTCTGCCGACATACATGACGGAAACGCTTGGCGCCAGTTCGGTTGAGGTTGGGATACTCTATGCCGTGATGAGCCTTTTCGCGGCCTCGACGCTGTTTCTGGCGGGAACGTTGGCTGACAAGTATGACCGCAAGAAAATCATGATCGCGGGCTGGGTGGCTTGGTTGCCGGCGCCTCTGATCTTTGCATCTGCGACGAATTGGCTTCAGATGTTGCCCGGCATGGTTATGTGGGGATTCTGGCTAGGCGGACCTACGAACACGGCCTACATCATGGCCACGGCCGACAAACGAAGACTCACCTTGACCTTCACGTCAATATCTGCCGCATGGTCAGTTGGTTACGTCTTCTCTCCTGCTACAGGTGGCTACTTGTCAGACGTGGTTGGAATGAGAAACGTTTTCCTGCTGGCCTTCGCGCTCTACGGAGTAGCCTGTATTTTTCTTGCCTTCATCACAAGCCAATGCGGCACAACAAACCTCCAGCAACCAGCAGAGAACCACTCCTTTTTCCGGCTGTTGAGAAACAAGAGGCTGGCCAAGATGTCCGTTCTTTTCGCCTCAATCATGTTTGTGCTAATGCTTTTCCGATCGTTTGTGCCCAATTTTCTAGTGGACGCTTACCATTATGGCAATGCCGAGATAGGTCTCCTGGGCTCCATCTCCTTCGCAAGCTCGGCAGTTCTCGGTATACTGCTCGGCAGACTCGGTGACAAACGAGGGAAATCATATGCAATCGCGGCCTCCATGCTTCTCTGCAGCGTCGCCTTGACAATGTTGCTCTTGACCGGCAACTTCTTCCTATCGATCTTCACATTCTTCATGTTCGGAGGCTCATACCTAACATGGTCTCTACTGAGCGCCACCATCGGCCCTCTGGCCCCCGACTCCCACAGTGCTCGCTGGATCTCAGTTCCGCAGACCATAAGCATGTTCAGCTCAATCGTGGCTCCATACCTAGGCGGTGTTCTCTATGCTGCCTCGCCTACCTTCCCGTTCATACTCGCAGCGGTTGCCACTGCGATCCTTGCCCTGACAGCTTTGACGAAAATCTTCGAGAAATGACCGATGGAACCGAGGCATGCTCTTGCGATAGTTTTATCTCTAGGTCTTTGGTTTCGGTCTGAGAAGGTGATATGATGAGCGGGTTTGGCGAGCATGGTTCGAGACATTCGGCAAGCTATCTGGCCTTGGTGCTTGTGGCAGGGTTGCTCCTCGGAGCAATCGCGACCAGCTACTTCACATACGTGCAGATTAGCAGGCTGGATTACGAGGTTTCGAAGCTGCAGAGCCAGCTGTCCAAGCTTCACGGAGACCAGAACGTCACCTACCAGAATATCACGATTTCCTGGAATAGCACGTCCCTTTCAGAGCTTTACGAGAGGGTGAAGGACTCTGTGGTTTTGATCCAAGGAACCCGAAGCGACGGAACAGTTCAGGGATCAGGGTTTGTGTACAACTACTCAGGTGTCATGGTCATCATTACAAACAATCACGTGGTCGCCGACACAAGCGAAGTCAGCGTAACTTTCTCCGACGGAAACGGCTACGCCGCCGTCGTGAACGGAACCGATCCCTATGCGGATCTTGCAGTGCTCTCAGTCGTGGGCGCCAACAAGTCGGAGTTCAAGCCGCTTGAAGTCGTCAGTTCCTCAACGTTGAGGGTGGGTGACCCAGCGATAGCCATCGGAGCACCGTTTGGCTTGACAGGAACCATGACTACGGGCGTGATTAGCCAGCTTGGCAGAACGATAACGGAGGAGAATCTCACGGGAGGCTTCGCAATCGCCAACATAATCCAGACGAGCGCCCAGATAAACCCAGGCAACTCTGGTGGACCGCTACTGAACTACGTCGGGAAGGTCGTGGGCATAACGGCCGCGATCATTGCTGATTCGCAGGGACTGGGATTCGCCGTGCCTTCAAACACCATCCTCAGAGAAATACACGCTCTGATCAACTTCGGCACGTACGAAGGCCACTCCTACCTAGGCGTACGCGGAACGGACATGGACTACAAAGCATCCCAGAGCATAGGCGTGAATGTCACTTATGGCTGGAGAATCGTGCAAGTCATGTCAGGAGGCCCAGCCTACAATGCCAGTGTCAGAAGCGACGACATAATCATCCGCCTCAACGGCACACGCATCAGAAACGGCGACGAATTATCCAGCTACCTTGAGGAAAATACACTTCCAGGGCAAACATTGATCCTTACAATCGCAAGAAGAAACCAAGCAACGCATCTGACCGAAACGATATCCGTATCAGTAGTTCTGGGGCAGAGACCGCCGCTCGGCTAAATGAGCGGTGGACAGCCCTTTTTCTGAGCCGCACAAACGCTCAATGCAGATCATTTCCACGTTGGGATATAGAGTCCGTCACTGTGGGTGGTGGGGCTGCCCGTCCCCATACCCAAAAGTGTTCGGGCTATGGACTCCCTAGCTGCTTTGAGATTTGGCGCGCGCTTGCTTGAGGGCAACATTCACGGTTGATGCCAGTCTTTCCAACTCTTTGTCACTCATCCACTCGGTCTTGAGGTACTTACTTATTCTTGCATCGCTTAGACCCAGCCTCCTCGCTTCCTCCACAGCACAACGGTAGGCTTCAATTTCAGTCGGTCTTTCAGTGTAGCTGTAGTGACTGTCAAACAACTCTTTGCCATCCATAAACTGCTTCACATGAACGAGTTCGTGGATCACGTCCAAGTAGATGTCTATTTTGTCGCCTTCATTGAGATATCTGGAACTGACCATGAGATGTCCGTTTGTGCTGTTAACCCCCATGTAGCCCCCTGCCCAAGTGAATTCAACCTGCAAATCGCGAAGCACCCGTTCAGTCTTTTCGCCGAAAATTCTGCGAACAGCTTCAACCTTGTCAAAACCCTTGAAGTAATCACCAAATGGATGTGCAGTTCCAGTGATGCGCGGAAGCCTGTAAAGCCTCAGTGTCTTGACCACATACATCGCCGCCGTCATTGAGAGCTCACGCCAATCGATGGTCACCGCCTCCACAACGTTCCTTACTTCAAACCATGGACAAGCTTGTAAGGCTTGCCTCGTCACTTCACGATGAAAAAGCGCGCACCAACCCAAATGGGAATGTGGCTGCCCACCCCCATACCCAAATGGGTTCAAGTCTGCCACACTATGACACAAAAAAACCATTTCGGAGGATTGTACCCCAGTGGATAATACTCAGATGCAGTAGTACAGTGCGGGCACTCAACACTAACTTGAAGATTTCTTCCCCAAATCCCTTTTTTTCTGTTTTCGGAGCACGCGCTTTTCAAGTTTGCTTCCTGCGAACAACTCTGCGATAGAAGCTTCGGACGTGGTGCAAAGCGTGTGCCAGAAGTGTTTGCTCTTGATTGTATGCTCTTCTCAACGTCGATTCTCGGGAAATCAGTTCTTCTTTGAGTTCGGCGATCTCTTTCTTCGGAGAAAACTTGACGTAGATCGGTACTCCTACTACAAGCAAAACCAGACCTAGCACGATCTGAGTGATTGTGCACTGCGTTATTAGAAAGAGTGAGAAGATCGTTCCCAAGATTGGGACAAATAGACCGCCTCTGAGATGGAACAGTGCCTTTAGCCCTTTTCTACGCAGAAAGAAAATAGACGCGCTCGTGGCCAAGTAGGAGACTGCCAATAGGAACACGGAAACAGCGATTAGCATGCTCATGTCGGCATTCGCCGCTATAAAGGCGGCAACTGCCGTCACTATGATTCCCAAATACGGCGTCTTGAATCTTGGATGGATCTTGGCGAAAATCCGTGGGAAAAGCCCATCCACGGCAAGCGCATATCCGAGTCTTGACGTCCCTATCATTCCAGATTCGTCAGAACCAGCAACCGAAATCAGGGCGCCACCCCCAACTATTATGCCGACGACAAGTGCCAATGTTGGCCACGAGGCCAACGCCAAGCCAGTTGCTGTAGGCAAAGGAGTGCTGGAGCCAGCCAACTGATCTGTCGGCATCACTCCAAAAAGCACAGCATTCGTTACCAAGTAGAATATGGTAACGATTGAAATGCCCAAGACTATAGCTTTCGGGATCGTTCGGCTCGGATCTTTTGTTTCCTCAGCTGGGATAGTTGAGATTTCAAAACCAGCATAAGCCCAAAACACCAGAACTAGAGTCAGCCCAAAATTGCCTAGACCGAAAGGAAGGAAGGGTTCGAAATTCCCTGTGGCTATAGCAGGATGCAGAACGATGTAGAAAAGACCGATCACAGAAAAAAGAACCAACGGAGCAAGCTTAACCACTGTAAGAACATCGTTCGTCTTCCCGGCAGCTCTGACTCCAACAATGTTTGTCGCTACGAGAAATGCAATGAACAGTCCCTTGACAAATATCTGAGAAATCGGATCAAGGTTAGGCAGGAAAAACATCAGGTACTGTGTAAAGGCCACTGGAAAAACAGCCAATGACACCCATTCAGCCAGCCAAAGTGACCAGCCAACAAGAAAACCAGCAAAAGGTCCCCATGCTTCCTTCGCGTATGCGTATGGTCCGCCGACTCTTGGAAGCAGAGCAGCGCACTGAGCAAAGCACAAGGCAATTACGATGGCAATCACCCCGGCTAGAACCCAAACGACCAATGAGAAGGGCCCGAGATACTTAGCTCCGAACGCTGAAGCCACATAGATATCAGCCCCTATAATGGCTCCAACAACAAGATTCGTAACATCAAAAAGTGAAAGCTCTGACTTGAGTTCGACTTTAGACATTAGAACCCTCTAAAGGCAATAGCTAAATATAAAATATTCTCGCGTGCTACAGCCATATGTCGTATTCTAGCCAAGCAACAAGCCTGTATGTAAATGTGCCTGACACATCCATTTGTGGAATCCCATTTTGTTCTGCAGTTATTCCAGTCATCGTAAGTACTTAAATGGTCGATCTGCAAGTACTTGTTTGATGGTGATCTGTGATGGTAGACGAACTCTCTCCCGAGAAAGTGAGAAGCATATGCGATCCCGATCTCATTCATTGCAAGACCACGGAAGAATTGGTGCCTTCAAAGGAAATCGTTGGCCAAGAAAGGGCCATCAGAGCACTCAACTTCGGGTTAGGCATCAAAGAACGCGGATTCAACATCTACGTTGCGGGCTTGCCAGGAACGGGCCGGACAACGGCAGCCAAAAACTTCTTGGAGGAAATGGCCCGAAAAGAGAAAGCTCCTTCTGATTGGTGCTATGTGAATGACTTTTCCCATCGATACGAACCCAGAGCAATAGAGCTGCCCCCAGGGAATGGCAAGGAATTCCAGAAAGACCTTAGGAACTTTATTGAAAACGCGAGAACGGCTCTTCCCAAGGCTTTTGAAAGTGAAGACTACGCCAACAAGAGAGACGCAACAATCCATTCAATCGAAAACAAGAGAAAAGAGTTGATTGACAAGACTAACACCGAAGCTCAGAAGGATGGCTTCGCAATTCAGACCACACGCGTCGGGCTAGTTCTGATTCCAGTGCTGAAAGGCAAACCAGTCAGCGATGAAGAGTTCGCGAAACTGCCCTCCAAAGTCAAAGAAGAGATTGAGCAGAAAAGAGGACTCTTGGAGTCAGAACTCAGGAATGCAATGAAACAGGTTGCAGACATGGAAAAGGAAGCTTCTGAAGAGATTCAGAAAATGGACCACGACGTCGCGCTCTACGCTATTGGCCATTTGGTGAACAACCTCACGGAGAAATACAAGGATTTTCCGGAAATCGCGGGATACCTGAGAGATGCGCAGAATGACATTCTGGACAACCTACCTCATTTCTTGAAGGAAGCCGACACACCATCGCAGGTTTCAGCTCCTTGGATGAAAGAAATCCAGTATAGAAAGTATGAGATAAACGTGATTGTTGACAACTCAGACACCAAAGGAGCTCCTGTGGTAACGGAATTCAATCCCACTTACCCGAACCTCTTTGGCAGAGTGGAAAAGGAAGCTCAGTTCGGAGCGCTCGTGACAGACTTCACGATGATTCGCGGTGGTTCTCTGCACAAGGCAAATGGCGGATATCTAATACTGCGCGCTGAAGAGCTACTCCGCAACCCGTTCTCCTATGAGGGCTTGAAAAGAGCACTCAAAAACCAGCAAATCGCTATCGAAGAGGCGGAAGAAAGTGCAGGTTTCATCACCACAAGAAGCTTGAAACCGAAGCCTATTCCACTAAATGTCAAAGTAGTCCTCATCGGAGATCCCTCCCTATATCAGCAGTTGTATGTTCTGGACACGGAATTCAACGAACTCTTCAAGGTGAAGGCCGAGTTCGACTCAACTATGGAAAAGACAGAAGAAAACCTACAAAAGTATGCGGCTTTCGCGTGCACGCTATGCCAAAAGGAAAACTTGAGGCATCTTGATGGCGCAGGTCTTGCAAGACTGATCGAGCACAGTTCAAGACTAGCCGAGGACCAACAGAAACTTTCCACTAGGTTTTCCGAGATTGCAGACATTGCCCGCGAAGCCAACTTCTACGCTGCTCGAGAAAACTCGGATTTTGTGACTGGGAACCATGTGACAAAAGCCATTGAAGAAAAGATATACCGATCAAAACTGATCCAAGACAAGATCCAGGAAATGATCAAGAGAGGAATACTTCTCATAGACACACATACAGAACATGTCGGACAGGTAAATGGTCTTTCAGTGATCAGTTTAGGCGACTTTGAATTCGGCAGTCCTTCTCGTGTGACTGCCAGCGTGAGTTTAGGACGCGAAGGGATTGTAGATATCGAGAGAGAAGCAAAAACAGGAGGACCCATCCACACCAAGGGCGTACTGATTCTTAGCGGCTATCTCAGCCAGATGTACGCACAAAACAAACCTCTAAGTCTCTCGGCACGTCTTGTTTTTGAACAGAACTATGGAGGAATAGAAGGCGACAGCGCCTCAAGCACAGAACTGTACGCCATCCTGTCAGCCCTCTCGGGACTACCAATAAAGCAAAGCATTGCTGTCACAGGTTCCGTGAACCAGAAAGGCGAGGTACAAGCCATTGGTGGAGTAAACGAAAAAATCGAAGGTTTCTTTGAAGTCTGCAAAGCAAGGGATTTGACAGGCAATCAGGGAGTCATGATACCGAGAAGCAACGTTCAAAATCTAATGCTGAAAGAAGAAATAGTAAAGGCTGTCGAAGACGGGAAATTCCATATTTACTCTGTGAGAACCATAGATGAAGGAATAGAACTTCTAACCGGAGTCAAGGCAGGCAAGAGGCTTGAGGATGGAACCTTTGAGAAAGACACCTTGAACTACAAGGTGGACGAACGGCTAAAGCAGATGGCGGAAAAACTGAGAGAGTTCGCTTCGTTCTTGTCTGAAGAGAAGAAAAAGCCCTGATAGCGCACACTACTCTTCAGAGTCATCTTCCTCCTCGAAGTCGTCGTCTTCGTCGGATTCTTCCCCTTCATCAAAAATCATTTGGACCCACCACCTCCGTCCTCAAACCTCAATTCTTCCTCTTTGAGTTTTAAATACTTAGCGCGCGTCTTGTCCTTGATTCTGCTTTGACTCACTGAATCTGAGGTTCAGCGCGAACTCTTAAATCACGGAAGCAACTTAGGGCGAGGTATGGAGAGTTCACGTAAGCAAGTGAAGGGTCTTTCTCAGACTGAGGCTGAAAGAAGGCTTGCACAGGTTGGACCAAATCGGATGGTGGAGCCTCAGCGGTTGAGTTTCCTAGGTATTGCTAAAGAAGAAATAGCTGAACCAATGATTTTGCTGTTGCTCTTCGTTGGCGTGGTTTATACTGTTTTCGGAAGCCTGCAAGATGCCTTGACGATCTTCAGCGTCATTTTCGTACTGGTTTCTGTTGAAATTTGGAACGAATATCGAGCCAAGAAAGCCATTTCCGCGCTTTCCGAGTTGGCAGCTCCAAAAACCAGAGTCCTGCGGGATGGCGCCATCGTCGAGATTGAAGCTGAAAAAGTTGTTCCCGGCGACATTTTGGTTTTCACGCAAGGCACACGAATCGCGGCCGACTGCAAATTCGACGTTAGCTATGACATTCAAGTCGATGAGTCAACACTAACGGGCGAATCGCTTCCGAAAGAGAAGAACGCTGGAGACGACGGTTTCGCCGGAACCTTGATTCTTTCAGGGGAGGGAGAAGGAGAAGCGTATGCCACCGGCAGAAACAGCAAATTGGGCAAGATTTCCGCGCTTGCTCAAGGAATCAAGCCTCCGAGGACACCGTTACAATTAGCTATGAAGGCACTGTCGAAGAGCCTTGCTTACGTCGCTCTCTTCTTCAGCATCATAATACCAGTCATAGGTCTACTGCGCTTCGGAATGCAGGATGTTGTCAATCTGATTCTGACTGGCCTTGCACTCGCGTTTGCTGTCATTCCAGAGGAATTGCCGATCATCATCACCATGATTTTGGGATTGGGTTCTTTCAAACTCTCACGAAGGGGTTTTTTGGTCAAGAAACTCAAAGCCGCAGAAGTCTTGGGCGACGCAACCGTCATTCTCACGGACAAGACAGGGACAATTACCGAAAACAAAATGCAGGTTTCTCATATTTTGCCAATCAACGAAGAGGCCAGAACGATTGGTGCAGCAACTGCCGCGTTGACCGAAATGTCACTGTCTCCAACCGATAAGGCACTTCTTCAGAAGGCCTCCGAACTCGGAGTCAAAGTGGGGTTTGGGAAGATTCTGCGCGAACGCGGTTTCGAGATCGGCAAGCGAACCAAGGCGGTACTACGCGAGAGGGCTGATGGTCTCTGGCTGTCAGTTATCGGAGCGCCAGAAGAGATCTTGGTTTCAGCAAGCAATAGAGACATTTTTGATCAAGAGCTCAAAGACGAGACGGCAAAAGGAATGAGAGTGATCGGCGTTGCAGAGAAGGCGATTTCCGCCGCTGAAACAAATCTGCCCTTCTCACAATTGGAAGGAAAATGGGATTTTGTTGGCTTGGTCTCCCTTGCAGATCCTCCACGACAAGGCGTCAGCGAAACCATAGCAACAATGCACAGAGCAGGCATCAGGACCATAATGGTCACCGGGGACCACCCGCAAACCGCGGCATATATCGCCGACGCCGTGGGTATCCCTTCAGAAACCGTGCTAACTGGCGAGGAACTAGACAAGCTTTCGGAAGAGGAACTGGAGAAGGCTGTAAAAAAGGTGTCCGTTTTTGCGAGGACAACGCCTGAGCACAAGTATCGTCTAGTGAAGGCGTTACATGTAAACAATGAGATCGTCGCGGTGACCGGTGACGGCGTCAACGATACTTTGGCACTTAAAGGAGCTGACGTCGGAATTGCAATGGGTGTGAAGGGAACCGACGCTGCTAAAGAAGCAGCAGATGTCGTCTTGACTGATGACAACTTCGTGACAATCGGCCAAGCAGTGTTTGAGGGTCGCAAATTCTTTGACAACCTCAGGAAAGGATTGAAGTACTATTTATCCTGCAAAGCTGCGTTGATCTCGATTTTCCTTCTGCCTCTGGCTCTTGCCGTGCCGCTGCCGTTCGCTCCAATACAAATAATCGTGCTTGAACTCTTTATGGACCTTGCTGCCTCAGCCGGATTTGTTACAGAACCACCTGAAAAAACTATTTACAGCCGACCGCCAAGGAAACCAAAATCGAAGTTTCCTGACACAAGGATGATACGAGACATCGCAGTCTCCGGGGCGAGCCTATTTGCAGCCGTGATGATTGCATATTTCTACGCGCGTTGGCAAAACCTTTCAGCCATCGAAACACAGACTTTTGCCTTTTCTGCTTGGATAATGGGGCATATGATCTTGGCATTTGTCATGCGTTCGGAAAAGGAGCCTCTCTACATGTTGGGTCTTGTGTCAAACAAGATAATGGACCTGTGGGCTGTTCTGGCATTCTTATTCCTACTAGCCGCGGTTTGGATACCATCAATAGGTCTGCAACTGAGGCTTTCCACCCTTATGGCTAGTCAGCTTGCTTTGATCTTCATCTTCGCTTTGATCGCTATCGCATGGCAAGAAATTCCCAAGATTCTGCTTTTCAAATTAAATCCAAAAGAGAAATGACTTACGTTGGGTTGCGCGCGCCAAAATATGGTGGGGCTGCCCGGATTTGAACCGGGGTCTATAGCGCCCGAGGCTACAAGCCTAGACCAAACTAGCCGACAGCCCCTTCCATTGATGCCTATGGTTGTGTAAAGGTTAGGAATAAAGTGTTTCGTTAACCTTTAAACTGTTGCCCGCTGATAGTTAGGGTCACGTTTGGTTGAGGCTGCTGGTGCATGTCGGTTTCGCATCGCGTGCGTGGCGTGAAGGTTCTAAAGGCCGTTTCGTCAACGATCAGGCTGCAGATTCTGAACCTGCTTTTCGACCGGGGACCCCTTTCTTACACCGAGCTGATGGGCGCTCTGAAGATGAATCCGGGTCGTGATGCGGGAAGGTTTGCTTATCATCTAAAGTTTTTGTTGAAGGCGGATTTGGTGGAGGCTGACGTTGAGGCTCGGAAGTACGTGCTGACCGATCTGGGCAAGATGGTTATCGAAGTAGCCGACAAGGTGGAACAGAAAGCCTTCAAGCCCAAAGGTCTGCTGGTTCGCACCAGCAGATCTTCGCTGGAAGAGTTCGATGCAAACAAAATCGCTGACTCACTGATGCGCGAGGCCAAGATGCCCGCAGAACTGGCCCAGAAGGTGGCAAAGGAGGCCGAGAAACAACTGCTCAAATCCAAGGCAAAGTACTTGACTGCACCACTTGTGAGAGAAATCGTCAACGCAATCCTCATAGACAAAGGCCTGGAAGAGCACAGGCACAAGCTCACTCGGCTCGGACTGCCTGTGCATGAGGTTTCGTCGCTCTTGGAAGCCAAGTGCAAGGCTTTGCAGGGCTCTGCCTCTGTGGTTGATGCCGCAGGTGAAGCCGTCCTTAAGGAGTACACGTTGCTGAACGTTTTTCCGCGGGATGTTGCGGATGCTCATCTGTCGGGAGCGCTTCACGTTCATGGTTTGAGCCACTGGATTCTGAAGCCAAACCAAATGATGCATGACCTCAGGTTCTTCATGCACGACCACCAGAAACAAGGAAAGGCAAGTGTATCTCAGACTTGTGTTCTGCCACCGCAAGGATTCGAATCTGCTCTTGCATTAGTCAAAAATGTTCTTCAGTGTTCAGCGAGCGAAGTCTGTGAAGGACAGGGTTTTGATTATTTCAATGTTTTTCTTGCGCCTTTCGCCAAGGACGTGGAGGCTACGAAGATCAAGGAGGCTTTGCGTCTGTTCATCGCGGATGCGTGCCGATACGCGAATGTTTCTTTGGGCTTGGAGCTGGTTGTTCCTGAGTTTGTGGCGAGGTCTCCTGCGTTTGGAGTCTCTGGAAAGGTCATGGGCAAGTACGGGGATTTCGTGGAAGAGGCTCAGACGGTGGCATCGCTGATGCTCGATGTGTTGGCTGAATTGAGTGCGCAGAGACCGCTGTTCAATCCAACTGTCATTATGAAGGTACGTCCTGAAGCCTTCTCGGACAGCCGAGCCGAGGCCGTCCTACTCAAGGCGAACAGCTTGGCCTCTGAGAAAGGTATGCCCTACTTCGCGAGCCTAGCTTCGATGGATCGGAAACAGGCTACCTTTTCAGCGTTGGGATGCTGTCTCTCATCCGATCAGAGCGGAGACTGGGAGATTGACACCCTGCGCGCTGGTTGCTTGGGTTGTGTTTCGATTAGTCTTCCGCGTGTTGCGTATGAGTGTGAGAAGGACAAGGTCAGGTTTTTTGAGGTTCTTCGTGAGAGACTTGAGATGGCTGGTCGGGCATTGGAGATTAAGTCTCGTGCATTGGAGCAGCGTGGCCGCGGGTTGTTGCCGTTCTTGCTGCAGGACGCCGATGGCGATCGGTACTTGAGGCTTGAAAGCTGCTCTTGGATCATCAACATTGTTGGAGTCAGCGAGGCCGTGGAGGCGTTTTGCGGAAAGAGCCCCCATACCGAGGAGGAGGCTCTGCAGTTTGCCGAAGAAGTCACGCAAACCATACAGACCTTCACGCAGAAGACAGGAAAAAGGCGCGGAAGACGATTGCTTCCTGCGGTGTTGCCTTGTCTTGAGGCTTCGGAGCGGCTGGCTCTAGCAGACGTTGAGCGTTTCGGAGTTGGCAAAGTGCGGTTTTCGGGGATGAGAGAGAGACCTTACTACTCCAGCCTTGGTAGGATGAGGCTGGAGAGCGGTGGACTTGTCTCGGCTTGTGTGCAGGCTGATGCGAAGCTTCGCGGTCTGCGCGCTGGCGGAAGTCTGTGTGCAATCGACCTCGGCGAATCCGAGCACAAACCAGGCGACCTGCTGGCCTTGACCAAGCAGTTGGTTCAGGATAATGTATTAGACTTGTTCACGTATGATCGCAAGATGACCTGTTGCGTCAACTGCGGTGAGAGTTGGCTTGGTCTGCTGCACAAGTGTCCTTCTTGTGGCGCTGTTGGTTCGTTGAGGTTTTTCGACCGTTTCTCTCCTCAGTAGGTTGGCTATTTGGTGGCGCCTAGAATGAGGGCCAAGAGCGCCATTCTGACGACGATGCCGTTCCAGACTTGCTGGAAGTAGCGGGCGTATGGTGTGTTGTCGACTTCGGGTGCGATTTCATCCACTCGGGGCAGTGGGTGCAGGATCGTGAGGTCTTTCTTGGCTTCTTTGAGGGCTTCGAGATCTATTCTGTATGAGCCTTTCACTTTCGCGTATTCTGCGGGATCGGGGAAGCGTTCCTTTTGTATGCGTGTTACGTATAGGACATCTACGAGTGGGATAATCTTTTCGAGGTTGGTTTTTTCGGTTACTGGGATTTTGCCTTTTATGGTTTGGAGGACTTCGCGGCGCATTCTCAGCGTGTCAGGTGAGATCAGGAATAGCTCTATGTCGTAGAGTGAGAGCACGTAAGCGAGCGAGTGTACGGTCCTGCCGTATCTGAGGTCGCCGACGAGGGCTATTTTGAGGCCGTTTATTTTGCCCTTCTCTTTCTTCATGGTGTACAGGTCTAGGAGTGCTTGTGTTGGGTGTTCTTCGGAGCCGCTTCCAGCGTTTATGATGGGGACCTTGGCGAATTCTGCGGCCACTCTTGCTGCGCCTTCGAGGGGGTGTCTGATGGCTATTACGTCGGCGTAGCTTTCGACTGTGCGGACGGTGTCGGCGAGGTTTTCGCCTTTCTTGACTGAGGCCATTTCGGCTTCGGCGAAGCCTATTGTTGAGCCGCCTAGTTTGTGCATTGCTGCTTCGAAGCTGAGGCGTGTGCGTGTGCTGGCTTCGAAGAAGAGCGTGGCCAGAATCTTTCCTGCCAGCATGGTTGAACCTTTCGTGGCCAGCGGTTCCATGGCCTTGGCCACTTTGAAAACGTGGTTGATGTCTTCAAGCGAGAAATCTTTTATTGAGATGATGTCTCTGTTCTCGAACTGCAAATTCTTACCCAGAAAACAGACTCTGCGCATCTACTAGATAACCTTTTTTTGAGGGCTGTTGCGTGGTAGGTTAAAGTTTTTTATCGATGTAGATGTATATGCCTCCTCTTGGAGGATGGTTTGGATGAGCGAAACGGAGCTACGTGTTTCCAAGATCAAGGATGGTACGGTTATTGATCACATTTCGGCTGGTCATGCGCTGGACGTGGTGAGAATTCTGGCGATTACGGGTCGTGAGAAGGGGCCTATTACTATTGCGATCAACGTGCCCAGTAAGCGGTTCAGGACCAAGGATATTGTGAAGATCGAAGGCAGAGAGTTGAATCCTCAGGAAGTACACAAGATTGCTTTGCTGGCTCCTCATGCCTGCATCAACATCATTCGCGATTACAAGGTCATAAGGAAGCAGGAGGTCAAGCTGCCTGCAGTGATCGATGACACTATCAAGTGTGCGAATCCTGCGTGTATCAGCAATAGTAATGAGCCTGTGACGGCAAAGTTCTACGTGGAGACTGAAGAGCCGCTCTTGCTGAAGTGCCACTATTGCGGATATATTATTGAGAAGAAGGATGTTGTTTTACAGTTCTAGCGTGTTAGGCGACTATTTGAAAGTCAGACCATAAAATCATGCCGCACAACCTAGCTTAGAGTTCGACGATTCTTGCTTCGCTCCTTGCCGTGTCGAGCACTGCAACCGTCGTCTTTCCGTGTACGTATCCGCAGACTTCTCCAGGGTTTACGACAAGCGTTCTTCCTTCCTTCCGCACTTCAACCATGTGCGTATGACCATAAACCATGATGCCAAAACATCCGCCTTCAATCAGCGCATTCAGAAGCACATTGTCGATCCCGTGCAGCAACGCAATTCTAACGCCGCCTGCTACTACTTCGCCAAAGCTTCCGCGAATTTCCAGGTTCGGATTCTCGCCGAACTTGCTTCTCAGTCGTTCCCGGTCACCATCATTGTTGCCGAAAACGCCTATCAATTTCGCATTTAGGGCCTTGAACCTTGGAATAACGAAGCCTGACACATAGTCCCCAGTGTGGAGCACGAGTTCAACTTTCTCCCGATTCAGCCTCTCTATGGCCTTGTCTATCATGGATAGATTGTCGTGTGTGTCCCCCATTATGCCTATTAGCATCTTTTTTCACCATGCATCGCATCACTCACCATGTGAGGTCTTTTGGGTGGCTTTGGCTTATAGGAGTTTGTTCTATAGAATATTTCGACTTCTGGAATAAGCAAGTATGCGAAACACCGCTTAAGACGGCCGCCGACTCGTCTGATTATAGAAAACAGTTCTGAAAGAGGAATATAGAACATGAATCCTTGGGGATCGGATCCATCGTCAAAACGGAGAGACAAGCTCTACATTGTTGCAGAGATTCTGGAAATAGCCCGTGAAGGAACGCTGAAGACGCAGATCATGTATCGAGCTAACCTGAGTTTTACGCAGCTCAACGACTATCTGGGCTTCATGACAAAGAGTGAATTGCTGGCCGTGGTAATGCGAGGAGAGAAGGCTATCTATGTGGCCACTGAGAAAGGCATTGACTTCCTTCAACGCTACCGCGAAATAACCGAGCTTCTCAAAGATGAAGAACGAAACGGCAGAAACAACGTCAAAATCCCCCCACAGCATCTTCTGAGAAGAAACTCGATTCCCTAAGTTGAAGAACAGTCTTTTCTCAATTCGCTTTGTGAAAAAAACCGTTCTAGAGAAGCCTTCGTTGGACACTTGTCCAAGAATAGTGTGAAGCGGATTGGTCTGTCTATCTGCGTTTGAGGTAGGTTCTAACTCGTTTTTTCAGTGTTGGGAACTCTTCTAGCATGGCCTTCAGGACCTGCCAGCGGATTTCGTCATTTTCCGGACTCTGGTTCATACGCACAACACCACTATAGTATGTATTCACCACTATAGTATGTATTATGTATCAATACTCAATATAAACCTTTGTTCCCCAAAAAGATGCACTCGAAAAAAAAGGAAAAAAGAGGCTATTTGACGTCTAGTATGTTAACCGTCTTCTTCCGCAGTTTGACCGCAGCTATTGCAGTAGCCACTATTATGGTGGTTCCGACGAGAAGGAACAGCACGTAAGGCGGCATCCATACCACGACGTTCTCGACGCCTATGGTTGGGTCATGTTCCAGCGTGCTGGCTCCAAAGTACGGGTAGCTGATGAACACGCGCATGTGGGCGCCTGCAGCGATGTAGGCCCCGGTCACGTTTACCAACGAGACGTTGCCAGTGGTTGGATCGATGACGACTGCTTTGTCCACGAAGTCGAAGAATCCTGCCAAGGTTTGGCTGCCTTTGGCAAACTGGAGTTTGTAGCGTTCGCGGACACGTTGTCTGATGGGTGTTTCGTCGTCGCCCATGGCTGTTCTGTTTGCTTGTACTTGGACTCTCTGGCCGCTTGCCACGATGTCTGAGGCTTGTGAACTGCCTTCGAGAATGTCAGATGTGGATGTTGCATCTTGCTCGGCCAGTGGCAGGTCTTCGATTTGTATCGAGGCCATGTTCACCCATAGCGCAAGGCTAGAGTTGGTCTGCAGTACTGGGATGGGGAAGTTCTGATTCAGGTCTTGGAAGAGCTCTGATAGCTTGTCAACGTTCCACTCCCAGTTCGTGACCACGAGATCCATCTTCAGTTCGCCGGCATTGACGGTGTAGTTGTAGAGATCTCGGAAGCTTTCGGTGGCGTCGGTCTTGTAGAATCTGCATCGGATTATCACGTTGCCTTCTGCGAAGTCAAACTTGGTTGGTGCCTGTTCCAGTGTGAAGTTGAATGATATGTAGGAGACTCCGTCTGCTCTCGTTACGTCCACTGGACCTGTGAGGTTCCATTTGCATGCGCTGAAAGGCAGAAGGGCAGGGTGGAGATCCAGAAACTTTGCGAGTATGTGATAGCGGATTCTTTGCCTAATCTGTGACATATTTTGGCCCTGCATTGCGTATTCGGCCTCCAGTCTCTCCTGGATGGTGAGGTTGTCGGCTTGGTACCTGCGCAGATAGTAAGGCTGGCCAAGTGCAAGATACTCAATCAGACCCTTGTATTTGACCACGTAGATGTTGCTGGTATCGTTCGTGTACCACCATAGGAACATCGGCTTCTTGCCGCTGGCAGGAAACAGCAACGTGATAAAGTCCGTTTGAACTTTCCACCATTTACCATTTCCGTAGAGCTCAGCCGTAGCCTCAGAAGCATTTGTTCCAGCATTTACAGGAGCCGCCAGAAATGCTGGAATCGTAGCGAACAGCATCAAAGACGTCAACATTGCGGTTATCGCAGCTTTCTTTGCATTTCTCAAGTTTTTCGCCGAAAAAGACTACAGAGGGCGGCGTATTAAGAGAATCGCTTCGACAAACCCCGAACATCCCCTCGGCAGAGTTCTAGAAACCTCGAACTCTACGTAAACCGGCCTTGGAGGAATAGTATGACCATGTTGAGATAGATGGCTGCCAAGCTTATGACTATTGCTTTGTCGAGGCGTATTCCTTTTCCGAAGCACAGGGCAGCGGAGACCAGCAGGAGACTCCAAATCTGCAGCGCAACAGTCGCATATTGGAGAGTCATCAATGGCAAT
>Ga0315280_10004408_pt1 | contig 20785 bp, 23 predicted proteins | sample YL17G06_40_MG_FD_203697 | JGI IMG/M metagenome (GOLD analysis project Ga0315280, IMG submission 203697) | Sediment microbial communities from Yellowstone Lake, YNP, Wyoming, USA - YL17G06_40 | ecosystem: Environmental > Aquatic > Freshwater > Lake > Sediment | place: USA: Wyoming | collected...
CTTCAGGAAATCTCGGACCAGCAGGGTCTCAAGGCCACGCTGAAAGTAAGCAGCGATTTCGAGTCGTACCTGTGGGTCATTGTCTCTTCCTACTATTCGATGTTCTATGCTGCGACGGCCCTTCTTGATGAGGAATACATCGCTCATCCACATGTGGGTTGTAGGGTGGTGAATATCTGCTGATCTATAGTCGTGTTTTTGTCGTATCGCTCGGTGCGTACACACACCTCAACGACGGCGGTTCAAATCATGACGCTCACGCCAAGGATTTGTGCGCAACGACGTACACCTTTGGGGCTCACGAATGACGATGGTTCTTTAGCGTGCCGGAATCTAGGACTGATTCGAGGCATTACGTAATGTCGCATTTGGATTGTGTAGGTCAACTAACTGAAACTATGGCTAGAGTAAGTCAGAAACATGCCCTGACACTGAACACCAGTCTAAAACTCTTGGCGCAGGCCAAGGGTCAGAACGAAGATGATGGAAAGAGAATTCTGAAGGAGATGGTCATTCATTTTGATGTCTTCTCCAGGGTTCTAAGGGAAACACTAACAGTGATTCAACGCAACGAAATCATCGAAGAAGTCGCATTAACATATGTTTTCCCAAGGAAGGATCGGCGACTCATCGGCGCAATCGTTGACTATTGGATGGTGGCGTACGGTCGCTAAGATATACATCATGAGATTACATCTAGCCCAGATATTGTGATTGAGTTCGGCATAGTCTTCCCACGTAGAATCATTGTCCGTTATCGAGGCACATGTGGACGTGTCAAAGGTCTCCTTTTTCTGTAAAGACGTTCCTACTGAACCGATGGGTGATCCGAGAGTTGATGGTTCTGTTGCCCTGCGATTGCGTTAGATTCTTGCAGCTCGCTAGCCCGCATCTGATCTCGCGAGTCTCATCTTTTCGCCATATTTTCAAGCATTAGGCTGCCACGATATTCACGTGTACGAACGAAATCATTTCTTTCTTGTCTTCTGCTTTTGTAGCGTAAACTCCGCATAGTTGCATTCATCGAGCATCTTAGCCAAAGTCTTTCTGAACCCAAAGGCTTTGAAGCTCGGGTGCCTAGCTGAAAGCTCCTCCTCAGTAACTCCTGAAAGAATTACGGCAGCTATCTCATTACATGTTCTCATAAATTGCTGGTAGCATGACTCCTCCTGGACTTTATGACCAGCATGCAAGCGATGGTAGGCGCTGGCGATCTTGTCGTCCCACATCACGAATAATCGAGGAATCATCATATGGAGTACCTTGCTCGCCCCAGTCTGCCCAATGGAGCGGTACTTCGAGAGTTTCCAGTAAAGCTCAGAGGCTACCTGTATGTCCGATGGATCAAGAGATCCGAGCGTCTTGTCTTCGAGCGGCTTCATCTGATGGGCTTCTTTCTTCAGGAAACTTTGAATATCTGGTGAGATCTGCTCGGGCAGGTTGGGCCGAAATCGGTAGAAGGCCTTCTTGTTCCATTCTCGTATCAGAGTCTCGATGGCGAATAACTTGCTCTCATGATCAGGCTTCAGTGAAAGATTCATGCAGAGAACATAGGTCTGGTCTCTGGGCTCCGCTTTGGCAAAGAGGTTGCAGCCTAGGAGGACATTCGATGGGTCCTTTAGGGATTCAATGAATTCAGATACCTTGTGTTTCTCTCCTTCTTTCCGGAGTTCTCGCTCTTCATCGGTTGGGAGCTTCTGAAACTCGTCGAGTGAGATCGGCATCGCGTTCTAGACCTCTCGAATCAGGTTCTTCTCTTCCAGTTCCTCTCCAAGTTTCTTCCAGTTCTGTTCGTTGAGTCGTGCCTCATGCTCGACCCATCTCTGTCTTCTCCTGCCCCAGCGATATGTGGTCCAAGGTTCTTGCTTGGGAAGGTACTCAGCATCGAAGAAGCGGTATCTCCCCAGTATCAGAATGAACTCAGACTGCCGGTTCGCGGGCACCCAATTCTCGATTTTCTTCCGCATCCTGCGGGCGAGGACTCTTCTCTTGCCTAGCAGATCCCGGTTCGATCTTACGAGAGTAATGAGCACTCGCAAATCTGCGTCTGCAATGAGCAGCTTATCGACCTCACCTTTGCGTTTCAGAATGTCTTTCGCGTCGTTCTCGTGTTCAATTACCATCACTTTTCTGTCCTTGAGCGGCCCATTTGTGTGGAACACGAAATCGAGGTTACACAACTCTCTCACAGGCCTTCTGCGGAAACCGATGCACCACGCCGTTCTAATCAGCACATTCCGCATCACTCTCGTCCAACGGGATCTTTCGTTTCTTGCCTTGCTCCATTTGTGACGAGTCGCTATCTTCACTCTGGCATTGTTGCGATACTCCTTGAGATATGATTCGACAAATCTCGTGCCAAGAGTCATAAGGTAGATGGACTCGTCTCTCTTCTTAAGACAGATGGGCTGGTCATGGTCGGTTTCATTTTCAAGTACTAGGCAATTCCCGCCGGGGATCTGAGGGATAGCGGTCAGATGCCAGACCCTAATTTTCAGGTCAGAACCGTCAAAGCAATTTGGTCGATTTGTGGACCATACAGGCGACAGGCACTTGCGCGAGAAGGCAAGGGAACCGTCTTCTTTGTGCCTCATTCGCCTGCACGGAGAAAGCTTGGATTGCCCCCTGTGTGCACCGGAGTGCTTGTCGTCGACAAGATAATTCCGGACAGCAACACGCTCATCAAATCATCTCAATTCTCAAAGACATTCAAGGATCTGTACAAGAAAGATCTACAAGAGCATCTCAAGAGAGATCGTCCAGCAACGAAGAAGATCCGCCGCAAGAACATAGTTCTAGGCAGCCCAAAATCACATTGGTTTGGCAAACGATGTGTGAAACTGCTACCACTCCTGCGACGTCTGAAACTCAGAGATGTAGCTTATGGCGTCGAGCATGACAGAGTCGTGAGATCATTGTCCGATGCTGAAAGTAAGAGACTCTACCAAGCCTTAGTCAAAGCATGGAGAAGTGCAAGACCAATAGAGACGCGCCGGCTGACGACTGTGAACCACGAGCAAGCTTGTAGGGTGTGCTATTGACATGTGTGGATCTGAACTTCTCCGAAGAACAGTCGAGGCTCAGCAATCGTTCTCCAGAAGTTCGAGTATCCTAATCCTTTCTTTGGAACAAGTTCCCAAGCAGCAGACTATAATTATCGAACCAGAATCTTGATAGTTTGGGCTGTCCAGTCATTGGCCGAGATCAAGGAGACGACTTGGCCGATAACGCCTCACACCAAGGCCAAACATCAGATTCTGGAAGAATACCTGAAGGCATGGTTCCCAATACTTCTGAGATGGCAAAAGCGAGTAATCTATCTCGATGGTTTCGCTGGTCCTGGGATCTACTCTGGTGGAGAAGAAGGTTCACCGATAATTGCCCTTAGAACCGCCTTGACTCACAAATTCGCGAGCCGTTTCGGCGAGATCGTCTTTCTCTTTGTTGAGAAGAACAAGGACCGGGCAGATTTGTTGCGCAAAGTAATCAATCGGAGGTTCGGACACCTTCCCAGGAATATCTTGTGTGATGTCAGAAGCGAAGAATTCAAACTCACCCTAGAGCAAAGCTTGAATGATTTGGAAGAAAAGGGCGCGCAGCTGGCGCCCACGTTCGCATTTCTCGACCCCTTCGGTTTCTCGGGATTCCCGATGAGCGTACTCAAGCGCCTCCTTGCCTATGATAAGTCCGAGACCCTGATCACTTTCATGGTTGGATTCGTGAAGCGCTTTGCAGTGGAACAGCCTGATGCAGTGACTGAGCTGTTTGGGACGGATAAGTGGAGGCACATCCCAGACTCACCTGATCGTGAGAGGCTCTATATCGACTTGTACGAGGCTCAATTGAAAACTGCCGGAGCGAAGTATGTTAGAAGCTTTCAGATGATCAGCGAAAACAATCAGACCATCTACTACCTAGTCTACGCGACCAAGGATCCGAAAGGCATGGCCGTCATGAAGGATGCGATGTGGAAGGTTGACAGACGCGGAACTTATCGGTTTTCTGACATAACCGATCCGGGCCAAAGTTACTTGCTCGATTACTCGCAGACCAATGTCTGGGTTCCTGCGGCGGCGAACGAAGTCTATGCCTATTTCCGAGGAAAGACAACGAGCTGTCAAGAGGTAGGCAACTTCGTAGCCGTGGGTACCAGATACCCGTTTAGGAAAAGCATCTTGCAGCACCTAGAAGAGACCTGTCGAATAGCAGAGGTTGCTGGACGGATCAGGGCAAGGTCATTTCCGGATGGATGCACCATCACCCTTTCGAGCAAATAGAAGCAATTGCCAAGCTCTAGCCCATTCACAGTGGACAACATTTCCCGAGCCATTTCCACAATCTTTTTTGATACAAATCCATATTACATGACAAGGATAGATTGGTGCTTGGCTGATAGATCTGCGATTAGCTGGACAATGGCAACGTGGAATTGGGCGACCGGATGCACCAAGATCGACCCGCAGATCTGTGATTCCTGCTACATGTTCGCACTGTATCCGCGGCTCAAGAAAATGGGCCTAGCAACATATAGATGGAAACCGAATGAAGTTCATGTCCATGAATCATTGTTCGATAAGCCCCTGGAATGGAGGAATCCGCGCAGGATCTTCGTAAACTCGATGAGCGATTTCTTCCATGAGAAGATATCCTTCGAATCCTTGGATAGGGTGCTTGACGTGATACGAGAAACGCCTCAACATACGTATCAGGTTCTGACGAAGCGTTCACGGCGAATGTTGGAGTATGGGGAACGAATAGGCGGATTCCCCGATAACATGTGGCTGGGCGTCTCAGTAGGCACCAGGGCCATGAAGTTCAAGATCGATCACCTGCGAAAGGTGAAGGCCAAGACACGTTTCCTAAGCCTGGAACCGCTGCTGGAACCATTAGCTCCGTTGAATTTGGCGGGGATTCACTGGGTAATCGTGGGCGGCATGTCGGGACCAAATTGGAGAGAACATGAGATGGACTTGGAGTGGGCGAGGAAGATCCGTGACACCTGTGTCAGGAAGAAGATACCGTTCTTCTTCAAGCAGTCCAGCGCCTTCAAGCCTGGACAAGGAACATTTCTGGATGGTAGAGAATGGAAGCAGTTCCCAGATGACGGGCTCGCCTTCGGCGGCGCTAGTTGATTTCTCTCTGCTGTAATTTTATCCGGGTCTTCTTGTAGATGCCTAAAGATCCCCTTCTTCTGGAATTCCGTCGCAGATGATAGTATGTGCTCCTCCTGATTCCAGATTGTCGCGCTTCCGCTTCGGACATGGTAAGTATCCGCTTTCTGATTTCCCTGTCATCGATTCTCGTCAGTTTCGGTGAAGGTTCCAGGAAATCCAGTCTCGCAGATCTGCCAAGCAGATATCGTTCAAGCTCTAGCGCCTTTTGCTCGATGACTGTGTCCCACTTCAAGACATGTCCACCGCATCTGACACCTGTATTGAACCGTTCACGGAGCAGCTCCAGAAACCGTCGTTTGGCGTCAGTCTCCAATCTGTAGTGGTACTCATCGCCGAACATAAGCCAGGATCTTGCCAGAAATCTAAGACTCCCCGATGAACGCCGACAAGCCGGATATCCAAAAGCAACGACGTATTGTCGAATACCTTGACAAGATTGGACAGAAGCTACGAGATTTGAAAGAGCAAGAAAAGGAATGCGGGCGCTCCTTGAGTTCTGTCTATCAGTCTGTGTTGGGAACGGCATTCAGAAATGGCTTCCGGAGCAAGGTGATCGATCAAGATCAACATCTGTTACGTGTCAAGATCTCGAAATCGTGGCGGCTAATCCTGCGAGTTGAATGCACGAACCACGCCCATGCCCTGTTTGGGTCTCGGTTCTTGAAGGAATCGAGCCAGGCCCTGACTCTGCCATCGATAACAACTGGATCATTCAGATAGAGGTTGGCTTCACCCAGAGCGAAAACCCAAGGATAATCCCAAAGATAGCCCACTCTGGGATGTGACTTCCTCTCGGGGTAGCTGAGTACTTTGGCATGAGCGACCACGCCGCTCCCGGTAGCATAGAAACATATCCAGTCACCCGGTTTGAGATGCTTTCTTCCCGGGGTTCTTTCTCCAAACGCAAAGATTCCTTCCTTGGCAACGAGAGTCTTCACCACTTCCTGTGCGGATTCCTCTCCCAGTGATCTGACCGGGTAAATCCAGAAGGATGCTCCACCGTCTGAAGACTCCGAGGGCTTGGGAATTGAATTTGGCCCGAGTTGATTGGCAGCAGCCCATTCTTGCTTCTCGGTATCATTGCTCATGCTCATCTCGACTCTTGTATCTAGATACGCTTGGTTACTTGTATATTGTAACCACACCTCCGCCCAGTGTCCAGGGCGTCTTAGGCCGATCAGTGACGTGTCAGTAAGAGGAAGAGGGGTTCCGTCCAGAGGCGGCGTCGCTTAGGTGTATGCCGTGCTTGGCGCAGGCATTCGCGGCTTGCGCCAGGACGTGAACGCTGAAACTACTGGAAGTTCGATGGCGGATTTCGATTCATTCCCATTTCTCCTTCATGTATTGGGTATTTGCTTGTCATCGCGCCCCCATTTTCGGCAGGTGGATTGGGCCTGTTTTTCTCACTTCGGGATTCCCGTCATCACTGGGTCTCCAATAGACATGAAGAGGCAGGAGCATCTCTATCATCTTTCTTGTGACCAATTCATACCATAAGTACTCTTACAGCCGTCCAACAAGTAACTCTAGATCATTCTGCGATAGCCGCGAAATGGCAGGAAACAGCAGTGAGCTTTGTGTGCCGGACCGGTGAAAACCCCCTGCAAAGTCGTATTAGGCAGAAGCATGCCACACAAAGGACGACTAGATCTTGACAAAAACTTCACCGCATCAGCGCACACTCGATGACGAGATTACTGACAGGAAGGGACAGGTGATCTCCAAAGAGGGCGTAATCGCAGTCCCCGTCGGAAAGGTGCTCTGTTACGTCACACGCAAGATGAGGAACAATACACCAGAAGAGAATGTGAGACAACGCGTCGCTCGAAGTTTGGTCCAAGAGTATGGCTACAAGAAACCCGATATCGATGTCGAGTTCCCGATTAAGCTCGGGACTAGGAAGCCTAGGGTCGACCTTCCAGTATTCTTCGAGGAGAGGCCTCACTCACAGGAGAACATCTACATCGCAGTTGAGACGAAGAAGGAGAACGTTAGACCAGCAGACAGGAAAGAGGGGGTAAGTCAGCTCAAGAGCTACATGGCCGCCTCTCTCAATTGCCAATTCGGAATCTGGACAAATGGAGTGGAAATGTTATGCCTTCAGAAAACCGAAGAGAACGGCAAGCTCGTCATTAACGATGTCATGGACATTCCCTCAAGGGGCAAAACCGTAGAAGAATTCGAAAAGCCTACCTTCGCTCGTCTACGTCCTGCAACAGATCTGCGTGCTGTGTTCAAGAGATGCCACAACTACATCTATGGAAATCAAGGTCTGCCAAAAGACAAGGCGTTTCATGAACTGTTGAAATTGATCTTCAGCAAGGTTCGTGACGAGAGAGAGTCAAAGGAAGTCCGATTCTATGCTACGAACAAGGAGATGCGGTCAACCACTGGTCACATGAAGGTTCAGAGTCGAATCGGTGAACTGTTTGAGGAAGTGAAAAGTCAGTATCCCCATATCTTCAAGGACCCGAAGGAAAAGATGGAGCTAGATCCACGGGTCCTCGCGTATGTGGTAGGCCAGATTCAGTCATACTACTTTCTGGAAACCGATTTTGATGTTAAGGGAGCGGCATACGAGGAAATAGTTGGAGCCAACCTGAGAGGAGACCGCGGAGAGTTCTTCACTCCGAGAAATGTCTGCTCACTCGCGGTCGAGATTCTCTTCTCAACCTATCAAGAACAAAAATGGAAAGAGTTGCGAGTGATCGATCCTGCATGCGGCACAGGCGGTTTTCTCATGGCAATCTTGAACTACGTAAAAGCGCTGTTCTATGCTGAAGAGCTGCGCAAGTGGGATAGCGAGGAGACTGCAATGGCGCGGACCAGCGAGAGGGTGAGGCTCTATTGCGAACGCAATGTGTACGGCGTCGACATCAACTCCCTGCTTGTTTGAGCAACTCAGATGAATGAGGTCATGCATGGAAACGGCTCTGGCAACCTTTTTTCCGTGAACTCACTCCTACCGCCACCAGAATGGCCTGAGAAGGTGACGGAGAAGATCCGGCTCGAATCCTTCGATCTTCTCTTCACGAATCCACCGTTTGGAGCCAAGATTCCGATTGATGACCCCAACGTTCTGGCTCAATACGAGCTTGGACACATTTGGAGAGAGGACAAGGACTACCGATTCGTCCAAACTCAAGAACTCAGACGATCGGTCGCCCCTGAGCAACTCTTCATCGAAAGATGCGTGAAGATCCTCAAACCAGGAGGAAAGCTCGCCATAGTCCTTCCAGACAGCATCTTGTCAAACCCGGGATTGACTTTCATTAGGCATTGGATACTCATCAATGCACGAGTGATAGCCAGCATCGATCTACCGCCTGAAACTTTTCAGCCATTTGTCGGCACACAAGCCAGTCTTCTCTTCCTGGAAAGGAAAGCCACGGAAGAAATTGAGCATGAGAAAGAGTCGGGGGCGCAACCAGACTATGAGGTCTTCATGTCGGTTCCCACGGAAATTGGTCACGATAGGCGCGGGAACATGACGTACCGGCGTACACCCGAAGGAGAGGATATTGTAGTCGAAGTCGATAAAGAGATTACAAGAGTCATCAAAGGAAAGAAGTTGAAAGAAAGGATCAGATCGCTTGAACCAGTCAAAGCAGATGACTTACCCTTGGTTGCGCAGACGTTCAAGAAATGGTGGAAAGAGAAGAGTGACGCGTCGCACTGAAGTTCTTTCCGATGAATCGAACGAGTTTAGCCGATTGATTCCGCTCAAGTGGCTGCTATCAACTGGCCTGCGACTTGATGCATCCTACTATGCTAGAGAGGTTTTCAGTGCACGAAGAATTCTGGAAAGGTGGCCTCACCGGAGAGTCGACGAGCTCGTCCAAAGGGTGTTTAACCTCACCAGATTCAAGCGTGTCTACGCCGTAAAAGAATCAGGCGTGCCTTATCTTAGCCCGTCTGAGGCACTTCTCTTCAGACCTAGCTCTGAGCGATTTCTGTCAAAATCAAGAACCGAGGATCTAGAACAGTATTTGGCATGTGAGGGGTGGGCTCTTCTCACCTGCTCGGGAACTGTCGGGCGCATCGTATACGTCGACGATCGTCTGTCAAGCTTTGCATTCACACATGATCTGATCCGTATCGTTCCCAGAGATGACACACAAATGGGGTACCTATGTGCCTACCTGTCATCATGGATTGGACAGGCTCTTCTGACAAAAGATCAATACGGGGCAGCAGTGAAACATCTGGAAGCACATCACGTAAACAGCGTCCCGGTTCCGTTGCTACCTGAAGGCACTCGACAGGCTATCGACAAGAACATACTGAAAGCTTACGGTCTGCGGGAACAGGCCAATATTCTGCTTGACAAGGCTCAGGAACTCCTACATGTAGAACTGGACCTACGACCCATTGTTCTTGAGGAGCTTGCAGAAGATTCCATGGGCTTTGCAGTGCCGTTCTCGGAACTGGGCTGCAGGTTTGACGCTAGCTATCACAATCCGGTGGTAAGGAGTGTTATCCGTATGCTTAGGCGTGTCTCGGCAGAGAAGGTGCAGCTCGGAAGCGTGTGTGAGATTTTCTTGCCTGACAGGTTCAAGAGAATCTATGTTGGCAAGACACACGGATTGCCCTTCCTTCAACCCGCTCACTTGGTCGAGATCAGGCCATATGACTTGAAATTCGTTTCCAAGACAAAGACAGAGGGCATCGAAAAACTGGTTGTCAGGAAGAACTGGGCAGTAATGGCAAGGAGTGGAACGATTGGCAGAATCGCTATTGTGACGAGTGAATATGAGGGATGGTGCGGTTCCGATGACCTTCTTCGCATCATTCCAAAGGACGAAGAGATCAACATCGGCTACGTGGTTTCGTTTCTCATGTCGAGGTACGGCATATGTCAATTTGTTCGCGAAACGTACGGGGGGGTCATAGGGCATATCGAGAAGGAGCATCTGGAGCAGATGCTCATTCCGCGCCCATCTGCGCGGATCCAGGAGAAGATAGGAGACCTAGTCGTAAGAGCTTTCGAATTGAAGGCAGAAGCCAACGCCCTCGAAGTCGAAACGATAGCCAACATAGAAGAAGAACTAGTCAGACCGGGCCAGGTCCCAAACTAGAGCTGTTGCGCACGGCACTTCGAATCCCGAAGGGGACGGGAATTCGTGGTCGCGTTCAAGGCTGGCAGATAGCAGCTCCAGTTTCATTTCAACAATATGCGAGCTGCAAACCTATCGTCGGTTAGCCCTTTTGGTTCTGTGCGTCCTAGTGGATAGCATATCGTCACCAAGTCCCCTCGGATTTGAACCTAGGAACAGGTCAGGACGCGGAAGAGGGTCCCATTTAAGATTCATGGTGGACCGGGCGGGATTCGGACCCGCGACCTTCCGGTTTCTTGGTTGGCGTTTCTTGCAAACCGGACGTTCTTCGGCCCCATCTATGGGCATACCAGGCTGAACTACCGGCCCTAGGTGCCGATACGAGGAAAAAGCACTTTTAACCTTTCGGAGACCAGTTCGCCTCGATCATCAGTAGAACGCGTTAAGACGCACCTGGGTGTTCCGAAGATCATCGGTGACAAGCGACCCACATTCAAGTAGTTAATCATCCGCAACTACGAACCGCCCAAGATGCCCCTCTACGCTCCTGTGGCCGGTCCAATTTCTCTCAGGGATCTGTTCGGAGATGCCGGTCAGAGGTAGGCCACAGCTCAGGACTCGTTTGGACTCAATGCTGCTGGCGGCTCTAACCCGAACTTATCAGGGGAATCCTGTTGGATTTTGCTCGTCAAGTGTCCCACACTCAGAGAGGAGTGTCCCACACTCTGCAGCGCACAGATGTGCTGATCAAGACCTTTGAATTGCAGATCTTCCGCGTCGGCATAGCAGGCCCTCCGAAGGTTCCCCTCTACGGGCCGGCGGTACTAGAGCAGCAGTCGCTCCTGGATCCGTTCGGGATGTGAAAATACTTATGGTATCTAGAAATGAGCCCCTACCCCCCTAGGGGGTCCCCTCCGGAACTACATACTACAGCTTCGTCGTATGCTGGACACAGTCTGGGTCGCAGCTGATGTGCCGAAGATCCGGGACGACATGATTGATACGCTCATCAAAGCAGCCTATGTACACACGCGCTGTAGGTGAACCCGCGCTCATGGACCTGTTCGTCCTTGACGCGTAAGGTTGGGCCTCTCGTAGCGTATCATCTCTCAGAGAAGCATAAGGTCTCTCTCCAGGCCGTGGCACGGACCCCAGGACATGAGTTTCTCGAAGTGCATGAGGAAGATCGCAGAGCAGCACTTGCTCGCATTGTATCACAGTCGAAATCAACTGTATTACAATTGGGAACGCTTAGGTAGCCTCGTCCGGCGCTTCGTCCTCTGTCGCCAAGAGGTCGCTATCGCGGCTGGCGCCCCCGCCACACACAAGAGACGCAACGAACTCCAAGAGATCGCCTGGAAAGCGATTGCGCAAGCCGAGGAATAGTCGGAGAGCGAGGAGGCCGCCCAGAAGACGGTCGCCAGACTGCTCGCTCAACGGGTCTTAGGCCATCTGATTCGAACTGGCCTGGCGATTCAGGATTCGAAGGACAAGAACTTCATCGACGACCTCGGCTTCATTCAATGAGATCTTTTGATGAAAAACCATAACAATGTGAGGATACTCTTCGCCCTATGCGTCGTTATTGGAAGGAACTCGTATGCCAATTGTAGCGAGTAGAGATGGTGAGAAACAGGGTCTCCTGCGTGCGGCAGAACTGATGATGGTTTCGTCTCGTACTGCTCCAAAATCAGGGGGAGTTGACGATGTCGACACCGTCCTCGTCACCGGGAGCGAGAAGGACAAGATTGCTGCCGAGATGGACAAGATGGGCGGCGAGCGAAAGATCGTCGGCTTTAGACGTGACGCCGACAACGTGAAGCGGTCCGAGGCGCTACTTCTCGTGGGCGTCAACGGCAGAAAGAATTTCGGTCTCTCCTGCGGCGCTTGCGGTCACTCAACGTGTGAGGAGTTCAATCGTGCGGCTGCGGTTAGAGGAGTCGACTTCGAGGGCCCGACTTGCGTCTTTAAGGCGCTTGATCTAGGGATTGCCCTCGGCTCCGCTGTGAAGACGGCAGGCATCCTGAACGTCGACAACAGGATCATGTATCGGGCTGGGGCCGCTGCGAAACGTTTGGGCTATCTTTCCACATCAAATGTCGTGATGGGCGTCCCCATCTCCGCTTCTGGGAAGAGCATCTACTTCGACAGAAAGCCGCTGAAGTAAATCCTGCACTTGCCTGCGCTTGTCCCGAAGTGAAACCTAATTGTTGCAGATATCACGCCACAGCAAACGCCACAGACTGCTTGCGAAGGAGAGACGCCGAAGGTGTGATCTCAGCTTGACAAAGGCAGCCCCTTGGCGAAGCGTTCTCAGCAAGACAAAGTAGGGGTTTCGCGTTGCTCCTACTGTTGGTCGCCTTCAGTGACAGCAACAACAGTGCACTGAAATGCTTATAACTGCACCCTGATGCAGCTTTGTGCAGAGTGGTGAAGTCCGTGCTGCCTAAACCAATTCCGACCCTGACTGATGAGCAGTGGCAGTTCATAGCGCAGCGTCTGGACAAGCCTGCTTCCCCCCAAATGCAGGCCCGCCTTAAACAAGCCATCGCTGATGCGAAGAGGATAAAGGAAGAGTAGTCTCCTTCCTCTGTCATGCTTTCTTACGAGGACGTGGTCGTGCGGCGATTTGGATATCCGGATGACTTCGAAGATTTCCAGTGTGAGAAGAGGAAATACTGCGATTTTATCCAAAGACCGGAAGAGGCCCTGCAGTACTACAGGGAGAACCTTGGCGTCACCTATGTCTTCTGGTCTAAGGACGACAAGCGACCGGTCGGTTTCGTGACTTTGGCGATGGGATCTCTCAAGAAGAGAGACCTACCGGCAGAGCGTATGGAGAAGAAGCCGTTCCGTCATGTGCCAAGTTTGCTCCTCGGCCACATCGCCAGAGACGAGAGGTACAGATGTCAAGGAGCAGGACGAGTGATGGTGGATTGGGTGCTGAGCAAAGCGAACTCGTTGGCTGACGAAGTGGGCTGTAGATTCGTGATCTTGGACTCGGAGAGAGACATGGTGGATCTCTATGAGGGATATGACTTTGAAGCGATCCCTCCAGAGGACAATGTGAAGACTTGCATAATGTTCTTCGATCTTGGGGTTCGGGGCGACCTCGCGTAGGGGGCGCCAGAGGTTACCCGAAACTAGAGGAAGTCGAGAAGCTGAAGGAGCGCGTGGATGAGCTAGACGGGGATGCGTACCGATTTAACGTGGCTTGTCAGCACAGTTTTTCTACCCAAAACCCTAAGACAATAGTGTTGAGGTAGGTCGCTGTATTCGCCAAGGACCGGCAGGGTCCAACTACGTCGTTTCACTTTAGTTTTCTTGTTGAAGCGCTAGGCCCATCGCATATCTCACGCTTGATGGTCTTTGAAGCACTGGGGGAGTGCCCTCCGAGAACGAGCATAGTTGACCGACTTTCATTTCTCTCTGGCTGCTCCTCTACGCTGGGGGCTTCGGGACCGATTACTGAGTCTGCCTTTGACTATACGATTTCAAAGATGAAGCGAGAGTTCGGCTCTCCTATGTTAGACGCGCATACCATCATCGACCGAATTCGAGATATCAACGTACGACTCCGGCATCTTGGAAGAGAACTTCCCAGAATTGTTGAAACAAGGGCTTCTGAGGCTAAATGGTGAGGGCCGCCGGCGAGATTTGAACTCGCCCCGTAGGGTCCACAGCCGTGTACCCATCTTGTGGTCTATACGCTACCAAGTTTCGTGGAGTTGTTTGGACTCCTCTACGCTACGGCGGCCATCAAGCCTAAGGGCGGTTCGGCCCTGCTAATTGGCTTTTCGCAAATGCTCAATCACGAGTTACACTTGGGTTGCACGGCAAACGTCGAGCAAGTCTCAATGCGCGAACACTAATCACTTGTGTGAGAACGTTAGTTCGAGAGTTGACGTAACTCTTTTAAGGAATCAAGCGGCCCTCTCGGGCTTGCGTTCAGCATTCCAAGTGCTCGGGAGGTGAACAGTGCTTGACAGAAAAACCAACCAGTGCGGGTCCTTCTCCGGGTCGTCCTAGCGGTGTACCTTCGAATACCGTCTTTATCGGCAAGAAGGAACTCATGGCCTATTGCACCGCGATTGTGATGCAGGCGACCACGGGCGGCGGCGAGATTTCAGTGAAGGCTCGAGGAAGAGCCATCTCTAAGGCAGTCGATGTTGTTGAGGTCTGCAGGAGACGCTTCTTCGAGGGTAAGCTGGAGATCGCTGATGTCCTGATCGGCACAGAGGTAATCGCTAGTGAGGGAGAACAATCCAGAAATGTTTCGACAATCGAGATTAAGTTGAAGAAGCGTGCCTAGAACAGCTGAGAAGATCGATTGTTGAAGAAAGATACCACACCCTTTTTTCTATCCATCTTTTCTCTCATTCTGAACCCACCTAATGCATTTTGCAATCAGTGGTGCTGCTGAAATGCCTCCAAGTGGTCAGATCAAGTGTGGAGTGCACGTATCAATAGCGGGATCAATCGATCAAGCTGTGGACCGCGCGAGGGAGAGGAACTGTGACACGTTCCAGATCTTCACGCGAAACCCCCGCGGCTGGAAACTCAAGAAACTCATTCCCGAAGAAGCAACTCAGTTTCGAGATAAGCTGAAGGCATCCGCCATGGCGCCTGCGGTCGCGCATATGCCCTATCTCCCCAATCTCTCGTGTCCAAAGAAAGGGCTCTACAAGAAGTCCCTCAGATCATTAATTGTTGAACTTGAAAGGTGTAGTGTGCTCGGGATACCGTACCTTGTGGCGCACCTTGGAAGCCATCTTGGCAAAGGCAGAGCAATTGGGCTGGAACGACTCGTTGACGCAATTGACGCGGCCTTCAACGCCTCCAAGGGGAAGACAATGCTGCTCCTTGAGAACACGGCAGGGACGAAGAACAGCATGGGATCCTCGTTTGAGGACATTCAGGAAATCATAGACCGCGTGAAAGAGAAATCGCGCGTAGCCGTTTGCTTCGACACGTGTCACGCGTTTGGTGCAGGATACGATTTGAGAGACGCGGCATCAGTCGAGAGCACCGTGGCCGAGCTCAAGCGGACAGTCGGCCTTGAGTCGCCAAAAGTAGTTCATGCGAATGACTCGAAAGGAGAGCTGGGCTCTGGCCTCGATCGGCATGAACACATCGGCATGGGCCATATTGGCGAACAGGGATTCAGAGCCATACTACACAATGACGTGTTTCGCAGGCTGCCGCTGATACTGGAAACCCCCATTGACAAGCGTACAACGGATGTCACCAACCTCAGGAGACTCCGCGAACTCGCCGCCTGACAGCCAAGACGAAACCCATTTCTGAGAGGCAGAGCGTCCTGTGCCCTCCGTCTGAAGGTGAAGCGCACTGATATTCGAGCAGATACCTGTCGGGCCGATGCAGAACTTCGCATACCTGATTGGAGACGAAAAGGCGGGGCTTGCGGCTGTCGTGGATCCCGCTTGGGACGTCGAGAGGATCCTAGATGTTGCGAAAAGCAACAAACTGCGGATCATCTACGCAATCAACACCCACCAACACCCTGACCACGTTTCTGGAAACGATGAACTTGCTAGGGCAACAGGCGCGAAGATAGTCGCGCATGAAGCTTCAAGGAGCCGCAAGGATATCAGCATCAAAGACGGCGAGACACTGCATGTAGGTTCACTAGACCTGAAGTTCATCCACACGCCAGGTCACTCTCCCGATCATGTGTGCGTATTGGTGAATGGCAAACTCATGACAGGTGACGCACTATTCGTAGGTGAGTGCGGAAGAACTGACTTGTCCGGAGGAAGTTCCGAGCAGATGTATGATAGCCTGTTCAACAAGTTGATGAAACTGCCTGACGATGTGGAAGTATACCCAGGACACGATTATGGAGCGAAGCCGCACTCGACAATCGCATACGAAAAGTCGCACAACTACGTCCTCAAGCCCCGTACTGTCAAGGAATTTGTGCAGTTCATGAAGGAACCATGACAACAATCGACTCGAGCCAAGGAGATTTGCGGATCGAGGATTTCGTTGCAGAGTTCCTGACAATCAGAAATGGACGCGCGACCACATACGAGCCCCGAGAAGACTCGTTCCTTATGCTGGAAGCGCTCGCAGAGTTGAGCCTTCGTGGACTGCGCCTTCTCGATATGGGAACGGGTTCCGGAATCCTAGCAGCGTACTGTGCCAGAAGAGGCGCGGATGTAACCGCATCAGACATAGACATTGACGCGGTCAAGACTCTGGAACTCACGAGCGATAGAATGGGAATATCGATCAAGCTCGTCGCTTGTGACCTATTTTCGAAGATTCCAGAGCGGTTTGACATTGTCGTTTTCAACCCACCTTACCTGCCTTCGTCCACGATAGGTGATCGAACTACAGATGGAGGAAAGCATGGAACAGAAGTCATCAGCAGATTCCTAAGCGAACTCGCTCAACACCTGGTCGAGAACGGACGAGGGATACTGGTGATTAGCTCGCTGAATGATCCGGAGCGTCTAATGATGCGTCACCCTGGCCTGAGTTTCAGGACAGTGCGTGAGAGATCCTTGTTTTTTGAAAGGATGTTTGTCTTGGAGGCCACGGTGAAGCAAGCGTCTTCCGTTCACTGAAAGTCCTAGCTTCAACTTCGATTTCTAACCGGGTAAGTGAGCGGCCAGCCAGACATGTAGCACGATCATGCGACCGTTTTGTCATTTTGCGACTGTGCTGGATCCCTCGAAGCACATCGATCTGGAACTTTCTTTTCATATTCCGTATGGCATCATTTATTATCGAGGGAATTATTCGGAGTATGAAAACAAGGGGATGTTGTCTCTCATGATCGTTGATAGCGTTCTGCAGTTGATAGGAAACACTCCGATGCTTAGGCTTAACCGCGTCAATTCGAATCCGAATGTCGAGATCTGCCTGAAACTGGAGAAATTCAACCCCGGTGGTTCGGTGAAGGATCGTATTGGGAAGTACATGATCGAGCATGCTGAGGCGGACGGGACTCTAACAAAGGACAAGATTGTGATCGAACCGACGAGCGGAAACACAGGCATAGGATTGGCAATTGCATGTGCAGTCAAAGGCTACAAGCTGGTCCTCGTGATGCCCGAAACAATGACTATGGAACGAAGAAAGATGCTCATGATATACGGAGCTCGCATCGTCCTGTCTCCCGGCACCAAAGGAATGAATGGCGCCGAGGATTTGGCTAGGAAGATTGTTGAAGAGAATCCTGACAAGTACTTCATGCCGAACCAATTCGCAAACCGATACAACGTTCTCGCGCACTACGAGACGACTGCGGAAGAGATCTGGAAAGACACGCAAGGGCGAGTCACACATTTCGTCGGGGGGATCGGCACTTCAGGAACGCTCATGGGGGTCGCCAAGAAACTCCGCCAATACAGTTCCGAGGTCAAAGTGATCGCCGTTGAGCCTGAGAGCAAGACCCCGATCCAGGGACTCAAGAACCTGGAAGTTCAGTATGTCCCGACTATATTCGAAAGCAAGGCAGTTGATGAGAGGCACTACGTGAACCTTCAGACAGCCGAGGACATGGCGCGTCTTCTCGCACTCGAAGAGGCCATCCTCTGCGGACCGAGCACCGGAGCCATACTACATGTGGCTCTGGAGAAGGCAAAGGCTCTTGCTCGAGGAGTGGTCGTTGCTATGGCGCCAGATGGCGGAGAAAAGTATCTCAGTACACAACTCTGCGACGAGGAGAAGTGCCGAGATTGTGTCGCGAAATACAAGGTCAAATGCGCATATTCTCCTGACGTTGTGCTCCCAGGAATCGACCACTAATACCTCACCAAGAGGCGTTACAATACGTCTGATTGGCCTTGATACCGTACACCCGCATTCGGACGGCTCAGCAGGTGTGCGCTCATGTGCCTTGCAAACCGCCAGATTCATTGACCTGGCCCAACACGTGTGGATGTGTGAGCGAGTTGTCTTCCGAGCAGAAGGTCTTCATCACCAAGTTGAACAGGGTCAAAGACTATCAGTTCAAAGTGGAATTCGATTTGCCCGGCATGCCGGAACTCGTCACCGATGAGGCCGAACCGCTGGGCAAGAACGCCGGCCCAAACCCCTCCCGCATGCTTTCTGCGGCTGTCGGCAATTGCCTGAGTTCGAGTTTGCTCTTCTGCCTAAGCAAGGCGAGAGTGGGTGTGGACGATCTGAAAGCGTCTGTGGAGACAGTGATGCGAAGAAACGAGAGGGGAAGGTGGAGGATTGCATCTTTGAAAGTGAAACTCCACCCGGCGATCAGAGCGGAGGACAGCCCCAGATCGAAGAGATGTCTAGAAGTTTTCGAGGATTTCTGCATCGTCACGGAGAGCGTGCGCAAGGGGATCGAAGTGGACGTTAGTATTGAAACGGAATCCCCCGATAGCACAGCCTCACGCGAGGCGCCAGGTTTGTCCGGTTAGTCAGGAAGGCTTCGAAAGAACTCCATGGCTTCTCGGTTGAATTCTTCAGGCTTTTCTTCGTTTGGCAAGTGGCCACAGTTGGGAATGATGTGCAAGCGTGCTTTCCGTAGATGTTTGTGCATCGTGTAGGCCTGTTCGAGGCTGAAGAGGTCGTCTTTGTCGCCATAGATGACAAGGACTGGGCTCTTCACTTGGGGAAGCATTGGCCTTAGGTCGTATTCCTTGAAGGGGTAGCCGTTCTCTTCTCTTATCGCTTGATAGAAGACCCGGTACAGATCCCTCCCGCCCGTTTCTCCATGATGCTCCGTAAGTTCACGTAACCAGTCACGTGGCAGGTCATCTGGATGTGGATAGAGTTTCAATGCTTTTGATGAGGTCTCTGCTTCGCCGAAGCAGCATGTTCCCGCTAGCGTAATGCGGTCCACTCTTGAGGGATTCTTGACCGCAAAAAGAAGCGCAATAGCGCCGCCGACACATATGCCGCAGAGATGTGCTCGGTCAACTTTGATTTCATCAAGGAAACACGATAGTTCATCGACGCTTTCTTCGAGCCAGCCCTTTTTGAGGGAGATCGCATGGGCTGAGCGCCCATATCCGCGCCGATCGTAGGTAACGACTCTAAAACTCTTAGAGAATTCTGGCATCTGCTTTGTGAAGCTCTTCGTAGATCCCAAACCGTTGTGTAGAAGTACAAGCGGCTCGCCACGCCCGTGGACCTCGTAGTACAGTTCGGCTCCCTGCACGTTCGCGTGAGGCATGGCTCTTCGACTATCTCGTTCTCGAAGCTTGGCAAATATCAGTCTTGTCGGCGGAATTGATGCTTAGAGGGGGTTTGGGCGGTGCTCTGGATGTGTCTTTGTCACTCTATGACCGAATGGGGTATAATGGGTGCTTTTGGGTGGGCGGCGTAACGCTGGGCCATTTCACGGACAACCCTAACGGTTCGGTGCCCGAACGCCCTTTCAGAGTTAAACGATAGCGGCTTCATGCTGTTTTAGAGGTTTGCGGTCTCGATAGATTAAAGGTCGTGTCAGTCGAGAGGCTTGTCCTGGCACTTGGGGCAAGAGGGCGACCAAGCACGACGAGCAGAGTGATAAGACATGGCCGGTGAACCCAAACGCGTTTGGTATCCATCCGTGGAAGATGTCATTGATGCAAACATCACTGTCCTAGACGTCGGGGGCGACAAACACCCCCACAGACTCCTGCTCAGGGCCGAAGCCATTCAGACCGTCATCGATCGGATGATCAAAGTCGAGACTAAGGGACTGGCATACCAAGCTGCATGGCTGATGAAGGAGCTCGTGAAACTACACGCCTTTGACGGAGCGAACCATCGAACAGCATACCTAGTGGCCAAGATCTTTCTCAGGCGGAACGGGAAACGTCTCAGAATCGCCCGCTTAGAAGATGCATATCTTTTTATCAGTCGCCTTGAGACCAAGACTGTTGAGCAAATTCAGGACTGGATTGAACATGGAGAAAGCGAAAGGTCCCAACGCCGAGTTACTTAGAGAACTCGCGCTTGAGGATCAAAAACTCATGGCCATGCTTGCCACGAACGGCAAATCCAAACCTGAAAAGTCGCAGTAGCCGAGACCTTCCACAATTCAATTCTCGCCCGTCTTGTGGTCCGCTGTCCACGCGGTTGTGGAGGTTGCTCCGCACTTTCTGAGCGCTCGGACATGGCCTCGCTGAGGTCTTACCTCTTGGTTGAGATTACACCAGTGAGCGGACGGCCTGAGATGCGAAAGGGACTCGGAGTTGAACCGTGACGGTTTCGTGGTCTCTTAGGGGCTAGTTTCGTTTGGGTCTCCTTGTACGTCGCGTGAGGCTTGGCTCTTCGAGTATCTCGCTCTCGAACCGGGTAAATATCAGTCTATCCTGTATGCACAACTTGCTGAGCATGTTACAGTGAGCCCGCAAGATAGATTAGTGTCATCGGTGGTCAGCGGTGAACACGAGATAAACGGTGGACCGGCCTTGCACATCGGGGACAAAGTGGTTCTAGAGCGTCAACATCTTCAGCAGCTTCTCGATGCCCTGGGCAAGAAAGGATATCGCGTTATCGGACCAACCATCCGTGACCAGGCCATAGTGTACGATGAGGTGAGCTCACTCAAGGATCTGCCGGCGGGGTGGACCG